>Ga0316220_1000131_pt1 | contig 121477 bp, 124 predicted proteins | sample TBH18005metaG_FD_203632 | JGI IMG/M metagenome (GOLD analysis project Ga0316220, IMG submission 203632) | Freshwater microbial communities from Trout Bog Lake, Wisconsin, USA - TBH18005 | ecosystem: Environmental > Aquatic > Freshwater > Lake > Hypolimnion/Profundal zone | place: USA... | reverse complement strand
CCACGAATATCACGGGCACTATCGACGAGAACTTTGAGACGACATTCCGGGACGCAGTCACCAACTTCATCAGGAGTGTGGATACAGAACTCAATCTCAAACTTCTCAATGATGACAATGTGGAGGAAGCATTCAAGGATAAGCGTTTGACATCCTATATCTCCGACGTCAAGAAGAACCATCAGGGACAGACCTTCACTCTCCAGTTCCCATCTCACGAGTTCGTGAAGTCTAGTGCCGCCAAGGGAACAGGATGGAACGCTGGCGGAGGAGACTGGGAGATTCCGATTGAACGCAAGATGGGCGGAGATACCGTGTTTATCTCCATCGACAAGTTCAAGTACGGGTCAACACTCGTCAAGCAAAAGAAGGGTGGAGCTCGCCCAACTGGACCGACGTTCCGATTCGAGTTCGAGCTGAATTACCCGCAGGAGAAGGTAGGCGGGCATGAGCGTCGTCGGACACTTAAGCGGAAACGTACCCCTGTATCACGTTTAACTCGGAAGCGGTAAATATAAAGAAGAAACAGGATGTTTGTGGTTCTCGTCGGCGGATACCCCAACCAACGTTCAGAATTCATGGAGATAGTTGGAGCAATAGACGACGATCGGATTGTGTGGGTTGATAACCAAAAATCATTCTTTTATATTGCCACTCTCTTCGTGTACTTTGGCGGTCCGATATCCACTCCTCCTGGAAAACTCATTATGACCTGGAGCGGAGACCATCTAGAAACCCTTGACCGTGTCTACAAAACTCTCGGCTTATAACAACTGATGTTTAACATCCTCTGGGTTTTTGGGGGATTTCTAGTCGGTATGATTGTGACAACCATCTTCGTGCCGCCACAGACGAAGCATAAACTTGTCCCGGATATCCATAACCCGTCTATTGTATTCAGGAACGCAGACGTAGAGAACGGATGTTTCCGAGCGGTAGCGTATCCTGTTCAGTGCACTGACGGTATTGATTTTCTTAACATGTAAGCAATGAACGTCGCAGCAGTTCTAAAGAAACCCGAAGCTAATTTCTTCTTTTCGTTTGTTGTAGGGCTGGGGCTCGCTGTCCTTATGTTTCACCGCCAGCAGTCAGAAATCGATGTGTCTGCTATTCCGCCGGGAAAGATTCGGGAGATGGTGACACGCGTAGATGGCAAGTGCTACCGTTTCCGGGTGGATGATGCGTCATGCCCGGCAGCGAGAGTTTCGCTCTAATACATATACAAATGGACGCTACCCCTCTAGACCAACTGATGCCCCCGGGAGGATCTCAGCAGCCGGCGATGGCTCTGCCATCTGCCACTACCTACCCTCAAATGATCACACCTGGGACGTCAGCAGCTATTTACACTCCTCCTCCGCCGACGCAGGTTGCCCCGATGCATCCCGGTGCCGCCAAGAGCGTCCTGAAGTCTATTATGACTTACGTTGCTATCTTCGGTGCGATCTTTGTGATCTCACTCACCCCCGTACAATCCCTGTTTCTCCGCTACATTCCGAACGCTTACGGCGGTTCGGGTGTCGTCTCACTCACCGGTGCAGCATGCCTTGGCGGTCTGGGAGTTGTTCTCGTGTACATTCTTCAGGTCATCCTCCAACCGCTCGTCTAGTATAAATCGGAACGGTTTATGTCTTGAAAGAATAGTAAGTATAGATGCTCCAGGCGATCTTAGATAAGAATCGCCACCGATCTCGCGGACCCGTATACGATCCAATCGCAGCTGTGTTTGATCGCATTCTTCTTGGTCCTGGGATTCACCTGACCCCCAGGTTCGTTCGTAACCATCGGGTTACACACATACTCAACTGTGCAGAGAAGTCTGCCTGTCCCGCTTGGGCGTCGACTCATGTCGGTCCGAGTCGGTACATTTCCCTAGGAGCCGATGATGTCGTGGGATTCCCGCTCATTCGGGACTACTACGATACCTTTGAGAAGGTCATGGACATCTTCCTGCGGGATCCAGGGTGTCGGTGCGTCTACGTCCACTGCCAGGCAGGAATGAATAGGTCGGCTACCCTTCTGGCTGCATACCTACACAAACGGTTCGGGATCCCGATGGAGAAGGTGGTCGAGGTCATGGCAAAGCAACGACCGTGCGTCATGACGAACCCAAGCTTCGTAGAACAACTGGAAGAATTTGGATCTCGCGGAAAGAATAAGTAGTAAGGTATGTGGGCGTCCGTTCAGTCCGCGATCACATCTGCCAATGACGATCCTATGGCAGCTGGAAATGCTGTTCTCGACCAGGCCCTTGGTCCGTCCTACGATTATCTCCAGACCGTCCAGTCTCCCGCCAAGTTAAATGTTGGCGACGCAGGGACGATGGACCAGGTGGGAACCAACGCGAATGCGATAAAAACATACGTCGATAATCTTATTACAGGTCCCAAATCTGGAAATCAGTTTTTCAAGGATACAGGTGGTATGTGCCGTACCCCTGGAACCAAGGACGATAAGGGTAACGATAAAGGAGACGGTCCGGTTGTTCCGCGGTACTCTTATACGAACAACCGTATGGGCATGGACGACGCAGCGGCGGTTCTTGGTCCCAGTTTTTCCAAAGCGGTGTCGGGAAGCGGGTTTGACGGCATTATTCCTGCGATGGGTGGCGATATTGCGGCTATGAACCCACTCAAACTCATGAACGGTCTGGTACTTGACGGAGTGCCGCCATGTATAGCGTATACCTGCCCCGTCACCGATATACAGACTGGAGTATACCAAGGAACCCAGACTCGGTTTATATCGCCGTCACTGGAGTTCAATATTACCCCTTGTCGTGCCGCTACGGCGTCAGAGACATCGTCTCTGATGGCAATGATTGACTCTGAAAAGAAGGCAGCAGAGAAGGCTGCCAAGGATGCGGCTGATAAGAAGGCGGCGGAAAAGATGCCAAAGCCAGCGGCAAGTGCGAGCAAAGATCCTGTCAAAGGGGTGAACGCGTCTGGCGAGAAGTATGCGAACTTTCAGGAAAACCTGTACCAAGCTCCCATGCCAGTTGACTACATTGACCCGGTCTCATATCTTACTCTCGGTGCAGCAGTTATGGTATTTATCGGATACATATTGATGAAATAACTTACGGAAGAATCCCGAGAGGACAATAAGATAGTCGATGTCCTCGGATGTATTCAAGGTGAAGAAGACTCGAGATGGTAGTGGATCTAAAGGATGTAGAGATCAGATTGGTACTCTAGATTCTCTGCACGAGAAGTACGTGGATGAGCTCCACACTGGTTCGTCTGATGAATCGGTGCGAGTGTTGGAGATGAAGTTAGCAGAGCTTGATAAAGAATTGAAAGGACCGTTCAGCCCGTTCGAATTCGACGATGTCATGCGTCAATCAAAGCTGCAAGGTGAACGCGATGCTCTAGCAAAAACTATTGAGAATGTACGCGAAAAGCGGGATATTCAGCAGTATTACATGGACAGCGGTGATCTCATGCTAGATTACTACGCTCCACCTGGAAAGAAGACCACATCCAAAGTCGATTTTGGATCGCGGATTCCGGGGACATTTGACAAACTGTTTTCGGTTACTGAGACATCGGCAGGTCCGTCCAAGAAGAAGATGTTTGACGAGTACCTTTCTCGTCGCGGTCTGTCAAACGGTCTGAACATCGCCGAGAACGCGGACAATATCAAGAAGATGGCGGAGCACTGTGCCCCCTGCAATATCCCCCGCGAAGAGATCACATCCGAAGGTATCCTGGTCTGCCCCAAGTGCGGGTCGGAAGAGTATGCCCTCGTAGTGTCCGACTTCCCCAGTTTCCGCGATCCCCCTAAGGAGCGGAACAATTACGCCTACAAAAAGCAGAATCACTTGAACGAGATCCTGAACCAGTTTCAGGCGAAGGAGAGCACTGAGATCCCCGACGATGTTATGAACGAAGTCATCTGCGAAATCAAAAAGCGACGCATAGATAATATCGCTCTCCTGACCGAACAGAATATCCGCGAGATCTTGAAGAAACTGGGTCGGAACCGGTACTACGAGCATGCGGCTCACATTCTCTCTAGGCTGAACGGCAATCCTCCTCCTACGATCACGCCAGAGATCGAGGACAAGATTCGTGCGATGTTCCAGGAGGTTCAGGCACCCTACCTTCTCTACTGCCCTGACGAACGCCGAAACTTCCTGTCGTATTCTTACATTATTTACAAATTCCTGGAGCTGCTGGAGCTGGACGAGTACAAGGTCCACTTCCCGCTTCTCAAATCCCGTGATCGTCTGATTCAGCACGACACGATCTGGAAGAAGATTTGTGAGTACTTGCAGTGGGAGTTCATTCAGAGTATTTAAAGATCTGTGGATATGAAAACACATAATGGATCCACAAGAACTTCTTCAACATATGAACTGTCTTCCGGCAGATCATATGTTTCCAGTTGCACACACTCCAAAGATACCTCGTCTGCTTCACTTAATTTGGGTTGGAGATAAGCCGCGTCCAGATTACGTTGATCTATATATCCAAAAATGGAAGGAACTTATGCCAACCTGGACAGTACGTCTGTGGACAAACGAAGATATCCACACAGGTGAATTTCCAGAGCCCATAGTTACGCTTATAGGATATGCATGGATGGGAGCCCAGAAAGCAGATATTATGCGATACCATATTATTGAGAAGTACGGCGGAATCTATGTTGATACCGACTTTATTCCGAAACGGTCGTTCGAGGATCTCATTGTTCATACGAGTGCAGACGCAATACTCTGTCACGAACTTGATATAAGTTGGGCGTTTATTGCCAATGCTTTTTTTGCTATGACCCCCCACCATCCAATTATGCAGACTGCGTGTGAATTATGCTATACGATTCTAGTGAATACTCGGGAAATCCACCTGGTAACGGGTCCTCGTCTTTTGGGAGAAGCTGTGCGTGTTGCTCCTAGGACAGGAGAGAAGTACCTCCTTCTACCACCTCACTACCTCTACTGGAATGATTATTTCCCCCACGCGTTCGCAACACATACGTTCGCAAAGTCTTGGGCGAAGGATCAAGAGTAGACGGAATAGGTCACGGCATAGATACCGAGTAGGAGGTTGAAGATCTGGATCTCTGTCGGAATCTTGCGAATGGCATAGAACAGACCCATGATAGATAAAATCAACACCGAATCACCGATGAGTGGTCCCACTCCTCCGCGGTTCACGTACGTCCGGAACAGGTCGATGATCTCGTTCTCTCCGTTGGGGAGTGGAGTAATCACAAATGTATACAACAGAATATCGTGAAGAATCTGGTAGAGCAGGACCACGGCTGTAACTGTGAGAGGTGATCCGCCAGGGACAGTGAAGAACGCCAGCATAATCGCCAGCATCAAAGAGAGACAGTCGAGAAGGACGGCAATCAGGCGATACTTTCCGTACCACACCGTCAACATCGAGTTCAGGAGATACACTTTCTTCGTGAACATCACAAAGAGAAAGTCCATCCATACAGTCGCAGTTGCTATCGCGAGGATATTCATTCTTATTCATTAGCAACAATCTTAAGTTGTGCGTTGTATTCGTAGACCTGTTCAGACCCGAGGATATCGCTGTGCCCCGGACGCTGCTTTCCGAGAATAGGGTACGCAAACACCCACCCCTTCGTCTGTAGACGCTTCCAGTGCTGATCAATCGCATATTCATGGTAGTCCTTTCCAGACTTGAACAGTTCAATTGCCTCCTTGAAATTCTCGATCAGCGTGTCGTAGTACTCCCGCTTGCAAATATACGCCAAAGCTGTCTGGCACGTTGTTCCCGTGACAAACATATCGTTGACACGTGTGGCTTCTGACCCATCCGTAAACCCAGGAGCCAAGACAGCTACATTGTAGTCGATATGCTCTAGACTTTCAAGAGCTGCTCGTATCTCATGCGACTTCTTTGTCCATACAAGATCGTCCTCAACAATCAGAACGCTTGGAAGATTCCGCTCCTTCGCGAGTTCCAGGCATCGGAGATGAGACATCGAGCAACCAACCTGCGGAGGATCGTACTTAATTGCCGGAAAACGATCATGGGGGAATCCTACGCACGAAAGCTCCTTTTCAATGGAGGTTCGGCGATCCTCTCGAGAATCGAGATTGATATAGAATGTGAACGGAAGGTCGGTGACTGGGCGTAGATGGCACTCGGGAGAATACCATCCGTTCTTTCCAGGGATATGAACATCCATGATTGTATTGAAGACGTACTCATACTTGTGTGCGACGTTGAACATGTCATACAACCTTACCGCACGCTCACGGATATACTTTCGGTCGAACTTTCCGTCTATTGCCATCTGAACCCCCATACAGAACTCCTGGAGCGTGTGGCAGTTCAAACCCGTCTTGAACGGTTCAATCGTTTCTGTTTGGGCTCCGTAATCCACAGAGAGTGCGGGCGTTCCGCACAACTGAGCTTCTACAACCACGCCGCAAAAGGGCTCAACGAACATTGTGGGTGCAAGAAGTGCCTGAAGCGATCCAAGGTACTCTCCTCGCTCTAGACCGCTGATGGGTGGCTTGTAGACGATGTTTGGATGGGTTAGAAATTGCGTGGGGTTTCCCTGACCACACAGAATGAAACGTACATGTGGCATACGCTTGGCAATTTCTACAATCACATTACAGCCCTTGCCGTCGTAGATACGACCAAGGAACCCGACCGTATTGATCTTTGGCGTGAGCGAAAGCGGCCATTCCATTGAATCAAAGTAATTCTGAATGACGAACCAGTAGTTGTGTCCCCACTTCTTTTCGACACCAAGAACTTGGTGGAGCCATGCATAACTCTCGAAGATTCGGTAGTTCCGCGTAGAGTCATTGTATCCGATACCGGTCTCACACACAACAAAATTGAGACCGTCGAGAGCCGCATCGTGCGACACGCCAAATGGCAGGCACACAATATCGGTTTCCGTGCTTCGGTAATTTGCGACAAGGAGAGGGCGAAGACGGGCATTAAATTCACGGTAGAGTGGAGTAGACCAGTTTCCCAGGTCTCCAATGAACGAACTATGATCTGTTAGATGCTTTACCGCCTCCTCCTTGGTTTTCTCTGGGTGGAGGAACCGGTAAGACATGATACGCAGGAGATCCCACTCCTCGCGACTCAGGACATCTACCTGCTTCGTCGCCTCCGTCGCAGATCCCTCTACGCCATAATGGTAGACCTCAAATCCCCGAGACATCATCATGCGAGGAAACCGCAGGACCTTTCCGGTGTACGCACAATGACTAAAATCATTGTGTGTCACTGTGTGAGGAAGTCCGAGAATATGTAGGCGTATTGGCATTTACATACTGTATTCACGTCATACGTAAATGGAGAATAATGGTATATCATTCATCGTACGTATACGCAACGAAGAGGCAGTGCTTGAACAGAGCATTCGGTCTCTGTCACAGATTACTGTTCCCCACGAAATTGTCCTCATTCTCCACCTGTGTAAAGATGGAAGTGCTCAGATCGCCGAACGCCTTGCAGGTGAGAATCCAAATATTCGGATAATGACCTACGACGTGGAGATCTCACGACCCGGATACGAAACACTCGCAACGGACGAGAATTCAAAGCACAGTGTCGTCACATATTACAATTGGTGGATCCGTCAGGCGAAGTACCCCTGGGTATTTAAGTGGGATGCTGATTTCTTAGCGTCTCCTGAGCTCGTCTCGGCTATTAACAATGAGATCTGGACACCCAAAAACATGTACGTGACAATAGTTGCCAAGAACTCAACGTCTAGTAACCGCGAAGCATATCTAGTTGGGGGAGAACGCGTTTACAAAAAGTACATATTCTGGGAGAATAACATGTTCAATGGTGATATTAAACAACGGCAGTTTGATGACCACGTAAATATTACACACGCCTCTGAACTGTCTGTACTGAAGTCTTACTGGCGGGACTCTCCGTGGTTCGAGAGGGAAGATTCTGACGAAGCCCGCCTTGTGAAGAGCAGGGTTGATCGACTAACCGCCGACTTCGGACCAGAGCCCCAGGGTATGGCACGGGCTTCTAATCCAGAGTGCGATGCCGCATTCATGGCAATTTCATCGGCAAATAATGGTGCTGGTCCGTCTTACGTCCAGATGTTTATATAAAAACGGAACGACTTACAGCCGAGTTTGACAACAACACAAAATGAAGCCGCGTTTCTCAGCCTCCGATGTCGCATCTCTACTCGGACTGAATCCCTACCGTAGCAAGAATGAATCGCTCCTCAAGGTTCTTACTACGATGCCCAAGTTCAAGTCAGTGATTCTGGGTGTTAAGGAGACTATGGGTGCTAAGACGGATAACGAGATTGTAGCACAGGCGAGCGGTTCAGCTCTCAAGGCTATGTGGGAGTCGGTGGATGCTGCATGTGCTGCGACCACCGATTACCAGGTAGAGAAGGCGATCTCAACGTTCAAGCAGACGCATATCCGCCAGGTTGTTCAGGAAACACTGGAGGGTAAGAGGGCACCTACAACTCCGGCACTTCAGGAGGCAGTAGCCCGAGTGATTTCAGGTCAGATGGATGTTGCGACGGAGACGGCTCTTCTGTGTGTGAACCCAGAGGTGGCTGCTAAGATCGAGCAGACGCAGGAGCACCAGGCTCTGGCATCAGAGATCCAGAAGCGACGGGGAACTCGGCTGGAGGATAAGGCGGAGAACAATCATGCGGCAGCCACGGGCAAGGAAGTGACGGATCGCAATACATTCGTAGAGTTTGAGTCTGATTCTTATCGCCTCATCGGATACCTGGATGGGATGCAGGATGGGAAGGTTGTGGAGACCAAGAATCGCAAACGGTTCTGGACGACGCCGCCAGCCTATGATTTCATCCAGCTGCGGTGCTATATGTTCATGAAGGGCGAGAAGGACGGCGTTCTTCTTGAGAACTTCCCGGGTCGTCCTCCTCGTACCACCGAAGTTCCGTGGAATGACGAGCGGTGGATGGATATTCATGCTGGACTGTGCGGTGTCGCACAGACAATCGCCAACATCACGGAAGAGGATGTTCATTCACTTGCCCGTTCGGTGTTTGCGGCGACGAAGAGTTAGACGAACCCTCCGAGTCCGTGACCGAGTCTTCCGAGCTCCTCCTCGGCGTAAGAACAGCGAACGTCCGTTATAGATAGAGAACTGTGTCCCAGCCCTGATGATATATGTGCCCCCAGCCGCAAGGTTCACTATCCTGTTGGACTTGAATTTTCCCTGTTTGGTAAGCTCCCGGGGTAAATCCGCCGTAATCGTGATTTCGGAGTCCTTGATAAGTTGGTTGGGCACAAACTTCCCGTCGCCTAGTTCGTATACTGCCATTATATATACAGGTGAAAATGGATCGCCGTTGTCTATTTTTGGTTTGGAGCATTCAATCATGAACAGACTACTCCACACTATCTTTCTCGAGAACAAGGACAACAAGAATCTCTGGGACACGTTTGAAGCCGAGTGCCAGAAATTCTACAATGAACCGGCACACAGCTTCACGGAAATGCGGACGCGGGACAACAAGAAGGTTCGGGGCGATATCTTCGAAGACTTCTGTGTGCTCTACCTCAAACATATCAGAGGATACGACGACGTGTGGCTCTTAGCCGACGTCCCCGATACGATCTTAGCAGAATTAGGAATGAAGCGGCCTGACGTGGGAATTGATATTGTCGCAAGGAAGGGCAAGCTGTATTCGGCGGTGCAGTGTAAGTACAAGAAGCAGGAGACGAAAACGAAGATTGTGACGTGGAAAGCCCTGTCTACGTTCTACGCCCTGTGTATGCGAACGGGTCCCTGGGAGAAGTATGTGGTCATGACCAACTGCTCGTTTGTGCGGCATATGGGTAAGAAGTCCAAGAAAGATCTCTCCATTTGTTTGAAGACTCTCCAAGGCATTTCAAAGGAGCAGTGGATTTCCATGTGCGGAGTGGAAGGACATAAAGTAGACGACGCTCCGTCTCAGGCTCCTGCACCCAAGACGGACGAAGATGTCCGACAGGCACGATTGAAATTCTTCGGTAAGATATAATGACAGGATCATCTGCGTCTACCCCTGCTGCTCCTGCTGGTGCTGTCCCGACCGATCCGAAAGCAGCTGTGTCTCTGCCCCCCGATTCTCCTGCTGCCAAGATGCCCACAACCTCGGCTGCCACTGCACTAGCCAACGCCGTCCCTGCACTTCCGACTGGAAATTGGGATGTGAAAACCGTTCTGATTTTTGCGTTCGCTATCCTGTGGTTTACTTTTGGACTTGTAGGGTTTATCCTATCTCTCATCTGCTTCGGATACTCTGGATCGACTGGAGAAAAGATCATGGGTCTCGTGATTGCTCTGGCACTAGGTCCCTGGTTCTTCCTGTACTACTTTTCGAGCGGATCGTACTGCAAACGCATGCCCCCGACCCTCTTCTAAACCGCTAAAACGAATTTATGGAGTATGAAGCAGACAAACAGAACAAGAACAAGAATGTTACGAATTGCAGATACGTCCCAGGCTCCCGAGGTTGAAACGAACTACACGTTTCCTCTGGATCCCTTTCAGAAATGTGCTGTCGCCGCTATCCAGGCTCGCGAGAACGTCCTGGTCACCGCCAAGACGGGCAGTGGAAAGACGTTGGTGGGCGAGTACCAGATCGAGTTCTCCCTCAACAACGGCGGGCGAGTGTTCTATACTACCCCGATCAAGTCTCTATCAAACCAAAAATTCCACGATCTCTCTATCCTCTACCCCGGGAAGGTAGGGATCATGACGGGCGACGTCAAGTTCAAGCCCCAGGCGGAGGTGGTGGTCATGACCACCGAGATTCTGCGGAATCTCCTCTTCAAGATCGGCTCGTCTACGGAACACATTGGAAGTACGGCGGCTCTCTCGCTAGACGGTGTTGATGCGATCGTCTTCGACGAAGTCCACTACTTCAATGATCCCGCCCGGGGAAAGGTATGGGAAGAGTGCCTGATTCTCCTGCCACCCAGTATTCGGCTCGTCCTGCTTTCGGCGACAATTGAAAGTCCAGACGTCTTTGCTCAGTGGATCGGTGAAATGAAGCAGGTTCCGACACATCTTATCTCGACACAGTACCGGGTAGTTCCGCTTGAGCACCGGGTTCGGGAAAAGCTTCTCATGGACGAGAAGGACAAGTTCAATGGCCAGGCCTATGCTGAGTACCTTCGGTATCTCAAGGGCGTCGATGATGCGAATAGGAAACATTCGGATGCAGTGAAAGCTCGGGTTGCTGGTGATCCTGTTGTCGCTCGCGAGATCCGTTCTAATGGATTCCTGCACCAGATGAACGAGATGGTGGAGACTCTTCGCCACGAAAACAAGTTGCCGGCGATGTTCTTCGTGTTCTCCCGCAAGAACTGCGAGGCGTATGCGTCCAAAGTGACCTCCAACCTGATTGACGCGTCCGAGGGTGCCGTGATCAAGCACCGCGTGAACTTCCACCTGTCTCGGTACCCCGAACTCAAGATGATTCCGCAGTATCATACTCTGCTGGGTCTCTTGATGAAAGGTGTGGCGTTCCATCACAGCGGGATGCTCCCGGTGCTCAAAGAGATCGTGGAGATGCTGTTTGCCGGCGGTCATCTCAAGCTTCTGTTTGCGACGGAGACGTTTGCGGTAGGCATCAACATGCCAACCAAGACGGTGATCTTCACGAGCTACCGGAAGTACGATGACGACGTGGGCGATCTGCGGATGCTGCGGACGGACGAGTATATCCAGATGGCGGGTCGGGCGGGTCGGCGTGGCAAGGATACGCGGGGGTTCGTGTACTACCTTCCCGATCGCAAGCCTGAGACGCTAGAGGATGTGCGGACGATGATGACAGGGAAACAGCAGTCTCTGGAATCACGGATGGATTTCCACTACGACTTTCTCCTGAAGTGTCTCCAGAACGGGACAACGGGATGGCTGGGAATGATGGAGAAGTCGTACTGGCACGATCAGCGACAGCGTGAGTTGGCAGTACACAAAGCCGAAGTCCTCGAGCTTCAGAAGAAGTATACTGGACTGGATATCTCTGCGTTTGAGCTGCGGGATATGTACGAGACTCAGATCCGGGCGACGCAGAACGCTGACCGGAAGCGGGTCCAGGCTCTGCTGGACGGGTGGAAGAACAAGCACGTGGGACCCAAGTGGGAGAAGGGGTGGCAGGATTTCAAGGAGTTCAAGAGGAATCGGGAGCAGATCGCGAGGCTGGAGGAGAAGATCGAGGCGACCAAGAAGATCGAGGTTCCATTTCTCGTTAACCTCCAACGTCTGGGGTATGCTGATGCTGATGGCGAGACGTTGACGGAGTTGGGAGTTATGGCATCGGAGATCAATGAGGGGAATCCTCTGGTGATGTCCAAGATGTTTGGGCGGTTCGGGGAACTGCCCCGCAACGAGATGGTAGCTCTTCTCTCGTGTTTCGTAGAGGGCGAGAAGACAGAGGATCCCGTTACCGTATCGTGTCTGCGTGTCCCCGATACGCTCAAGAGTGCTCTCTTGGCGGTTCACGTGATTGCCCAGGATCTGTATGAACATGAGAACCCCAAGAGCCGACCAGAGTATTGGACGATTCACAATTACTGGACAGAGATCGTTTACCTTTGGATGGGCGGGGACGAGATGGGAGCTCTGTGTGCCGAGTATGGAGTGTACGAGGGCAACTTCATGAAGGCTATTCTGAAAACAGCCAATATCGTGGACGAGTGGATTACCCTGGCAACATATACGAAAAACCTGGGGATCCTAGAAACTCTGCGTGAGATCCGGGTGGATCTCGTGCGGGGCTTGGTGGTCCCTGACTCTCTCTACTTACGCCTGTAAGTACGGCTCCTCATCCTCCTTCCGGCCTTCCGTGTATGTGTTGCCGCCCGCTTGTTCGCGGTCGCAATTGCCTTATGCAAAAAAGCAGTCGTTTCGTGATCAACGGCCACTGCTTTTTTCGCAGCTTCCCGAGCTTTTCGTTGGGTATGCAGTTTCTCTAAGCGGTTAAGAAGCAGTGCTTTCCTTGAAAGTTCACGAAACTTCTTCCGAGTGTCCATTATTCCTTACTTACTCAGCCGAGAAAGATACGACGATGCGGTTGGGGGTATAATCCTCCCACCTCCGATCCAGTATGTTCTCGATCTCATCGGGATCTTCAATATCCTGGTGCGTCGGGTCGCCGTTATCGTTGAGCATTTCGCGGTGGATGTAGAGTATACCTCCCTCGATAATGGTTGGCAGGTAATTGACCGACATTCCCAAACCAATTCCTATCGTCTGTCGAATCGTCCAGTCCTGCCCCACCCACTGAGTAGGGCGATCAAGAACAGAATACATGTACGCTCGGTTGTGACGAACAGACCACCGAACGTAGATGACATCCCCGTCACGTTCATCATCAAATTCGCCGACGAGGTAGTCGTTGTCCGAATAGAAATTGGAATCATCAGGAGCTATGGGAGGTGGAGGAAGGCGGTTGTTGTTCATCTTTGAGTCTCGTCAGGTATTCCAATAAGTCAATTCGTTTTCATCATCTCCGAGACGTATCGTGAGACGGATACGGATATTGTTTTTGGCATACTGTTTCCAGTGCCCATGTAGGAAGGATCGTTTCTCCCAAGTATGAGCCGGTCGTCCAGCGGGATAGGTAAAGTTTTCAAAGTAAAGTTCTTCAATATCAATATCCCCCACGATATCCCCTAGGAACCAGTTAAGACTTGCTCCTATGGTAGTAGCACCCGCAGGGGCAAACCTGCCGTCAATGAACAGTGTCCCCGAGACAGTAAAACAACTAACGACAAAATGGTCTTCTTGATCTACATCTTTTACGGTGATTTCAGCAACTTTCACCAGACGATTACTATTATTAGAAAAAGCAGGTTCTCCCACCGTTGCCCTTGTAAACATACACAATACTTCTAACAAACACATTTTACGCGGTGATCCGGCGATCGGGGAATGTGACGTTCAGCTCCAGGGGAAGCATAGCCCCTGAATCTGCCACCTCCTCCCACCGCATATCCAGGATCATCTTCTTCTGGAAAGCAATGCCATTGAAGAAGTCAATATCGTTCCACATATAGTTTCTATCTGCCTTGCCGGTATGAATGAACCGCAGAGTCTGACCCACCGTCAAGAACTGGTCAAAGTTTCGGGGGGTAGCATCGGCGTGCTCGCGAATATAGTATCGGCACTCGAGGGTGTTCTTCCAGATCTCCAGTTCGTAGTCGTAAGGGTAGTCGCCAAGATTGAATTTGAGCGTCATCACATGAATATTCGGCATTTTGAGGTCTGGTCTGTTCGGAGTATCACGTATCCGTTTTGATTTTAATATGAAACACCATACGCTGTTTCCAGGTGGGTCGCTGCATGTCTAGGAAATACGTGACGGTGACCGGAGTTCCTTCGGGTAGATCGTTTGCACACGTAATTAGGCGATCCCAGTCGGGGATCCAGATACGCGTAGGAGAGACCACGATCCCCTGGATATTTTCAAGGCAACGTTGGAGAATGTCCAGGAACGCCAGGTCGCGTGCATGCTTCTTGGCAAATGTCTGGAGACGATTACAGTCCTCTTTCGCATTGGGAACAGGCATCCCTTTCATCGTCATCTGGTTCACCACATCTGCCCATCGCCGAATAGGAGAGCTTCCGTGGCAGTACCGGGTCTGGAAGCCCCAGTGCTGAATATCGGGAGAGACATCTTCATAGGTTGCGGACGCATATGCGAACATCCGGGCATTCAGACCGAGCCGTTCATACTTATCTAACTTCTCGGCATCGGGAGCAGTATGGTGACGAAGCAGACCCTTGCCCATCCGTACAAGCTGCTCAGCCATCTGTTTGTTGTAGAAGATCATCAGTTCAGCGACCCAATCATGTGTATCGGGAAGAGCCCGACCCGCGAGATGTTCACAGATCTTTTGAAGAGTACCTATCGGAATCTCGGTCGCAAGACGGCAGTTGTCGTAAGTATACGATGCCTTGTTGATGATCACGACCTCTTTGAAGTGGGCGTCGTGAATACTCCCTGTCCAGGTGAATATGAGAGCATACCCGAACCTCCGTTCGCCAGGCAGAAGCGACATCCTAGTCTCCAGTGTCTTGGGAAACATACTCCTGGCAGACGTACCCCCGTCATAGAATGACTGCCCAATATTCTGGGCGTGAGCCATCCACGGATTTGCCTTGACCCACTCGGCAACATCTGCGATGGTGATAGCAACTCGAGTTGTGCCGTTCTCAGTCCAAATCGAGACACAGTCATCAATATCCATGCATCCGGGGGGGTCAATATTGATGGTGGGAACGTCAAGGATCGGGGGGAGACAGTCGGGCTGGACTACGGCAGGGAACTTCGTCCAGTAATCGGGGGAATAGGCTATGTGAATCGCCTTCCGCTCAGCCAGAGGATCGCCACACGTTCCGACGATTTCAACGATCTGTCCACGGGGAAGCTTCTCGTCGCTGATCTTTTCGGCGACGACGAGGAGGTTCTTCTTGAGATCGCGGTGGGCTGAGGCTACCACCATTTGTGGGAACACCGTGTTAAGGGGGCTAAAGAGATACATGGGCACATTGCGAGACGTCAGTCCGTATCGCGTCTTGTTCGTAAGTTGGAGGACTCCGGCGATTCGTGTCATCCTATTGGTTATTCTTTGGTTTATTGCCACGGCTCCACATTCGTTTTGTTCATTTTGGGGCACTTGCCACATCCAGGTGCAGGGGTAGGAGAGACGGAAGGCAGGGGTCCCTTAGACAGAACAAAATAAGCCAGTCCAGCCAGGACAAGGATTCCAATCGCCCAGTAAACTGTTTCGGTCATCCTAATTGTTTTCGGGTAAGACATTTTATATACATAAATGGGCATACCATACTACTTCATCAGCCTCATCCGTTCTCATAAGAATGTTGTCTCACGCGTTCGAGCAAAACTCCAGCCGGATATCCTGGCTGTAGACTTCAACTGTTTGATCCACAATTACATGGATGATGCCCGACCGATTGAGAGCGTGGTAGAAGCACTTCTCAAGCTGTTGGACGAAACGTGTCAGCCGAAACTCTTGTACATCGCGATGGACGGTCTGGTTCCGTACGGCAAAATTGTCCAGCAACGGTACCGTCGTTTCCGCACCCCCGAGGGTACCCCTGTCTTTGATCGTAATCAGATCTCGCCGGGGACCCCGTATATGAAAGAGCTGGATCAGGCGGTCAGGGCTCGGCTGCCACATGCAGTCGTATCGTCCACCGATCTCCCAGGGGAGGGAGAGCACAAACTGTTTGAGTGGATGAAGACTCTATCTGCCCCGCAACGCCAAAATACTGTGGTGTACGGTCTCGACGCCGACCTCATTCTTCTTTCTCTGACCCAGACCGCTCTCTGTCCCCAGCTCTGGCTCCTCCGTGAGAACCCGAGCTTCCAGTCCAAGGTCGAGGGATTTTCCGTGCTGTCTATCCACGCCCTTGCTGGGGTGCTTCCGATCCCCGCCCAGAGATACGTCGCACTCTGTGTCCTGTGTTTCGGTAACGATTTCATGCCTCCGCTCGGGATGTTTTCCCTGCGTGAAGGCGGGCACGAACGGGCAGTGGAATGCTACCTCCAGTCCGGATCCCCCAATTTGATGACTGCGGCAGGACGCCAAGCTTTCCTGAGGGCGGCGGCGACACAGGAAATCAAGGTATACCAGCAGAAGATTGGGGCACGACAGAATCACGCAGAACGCACAATCCTGTCGACCGACGCCAAGCATTTCGAGCAGCGGTACAATCTCCATATTCTGGATGGTGTAGAGGATACCCGTGAAGTTGTTCACGCGTTCTGGAAGACGTTTCATTGGACGCTGCACTACTTCTTTGAAAACGAGTGTCTGGACTGGAATTGGGTGTACCCGTACGCCGAAGCCCCTCTGGTCTCACAGATTGTCCGGTACGAAGAGTCGGTTCCGACGTGGTCTGGAACCCCTCCCAACTTTACAGTGACGAAGCAACTGCAGTTTATTCTTCCCCGGGCGTCGCTTCACAGGGCACACAAGCGTGCAATGTTTCCCGATGAGTTTTACAACGAGGAAACAGATACGCGGATAGCGTGGATGCGTAAATTTCAGTGGGAATGCGAACCTCGGATATCTCTTCCGATTAAGACCGAAGATTTGACAACGGTCCAATCCTTCCCAGTGTCTTGAGTTTAAACCCCGACTGCGGCATACTGAGTCTCGGAATCAGAGTACCACCAGTATTTGTCAAAGACGATGAGGCGTTCACGAGTGGTGATACATTGATGTCGGAGAATACAGATAGTTCGTACCATTCAAACGTTCGTTTAGACCAGTAGTTCTCTTCGATCATATTGAGTTCCCGGATCTTAGGGGCAGTAGAAATGCCTTCCATCGTCATATTCTTCATCCAATCGTTACGTATATAAGCAAGGTACTCTTGACGACGAACTGGTGCTAATGCAGGGGGGAGTATCGTTTCCAGTTCCGCAATACTTTCATTGAACGTGTACATCTTCCGGTGGTTGCGAGAATTCACCGAGTTATGGGCACGCATAACGAACTCTACGACACCCCGGCGACTTGATTTCCACGTTGGGTTCATGTATGTGTACGCAGCTACTGCGTCGGAAAAGTGTTTCATACAGCTTGGACAGAGAATGGTCTGAGTAAAGGAAACAAGCCATCGAGCGAACATTTCCTGTTCAAGTGCGGATGGGTTGTCGGGGTACAACGCGGATACAGAGTGGAGGGTCGCCCATCCTAATGGACCCCAGCCTTTTGTCATTGTATACAACCATTAAGAAAGTAGTCCGGCTCCGACCGAGTCGGCATATAACGTACGAAGGACGGCAGGGGGAATATCCTTCTTTTCCCCACCGATAATCTTCTTCTCTATCAGTTTCTTACGTATTAACGCGATATCCATGCGAGCAGCCTTTGCCTTGGCAGTCTTGCGTGCCTTCTCGATTCCTCCTTCTGTCATCAGCTTGATCGACTTCTTACGTGTCGGAGGAGCCTTTGATGGGTTTCCGGTCGGGCGGATCTTGGCGGTCTTACGTAAAATACCACGGGGGTACGTCTTAGACGACCTGCGGCGACGACCGCCTCCCGGACCACTCGGCATACCCATCGGCGGACGAGGGGCAGTAATTGTGCTCACCGTAACCGATTTATCCTCACCGTTGAATGCGGGATCAGTCGCCTCATTGATAATGAGATCACCGCCTCCTCCTCGGACTTTATTCACCTTGTACTTTGTAGGATCCGGAGCCATAACTCTTCCTCTTATAGAAAACGGATAAAATGTCTTACGGCGACGCTGTGTCTACAAGAACAGGATGGACGCTATCCGGGCATATTTCAAGCAGGGTATTTCTCGTTTCTCTGAATCGCAGGTTGAACCGTATGAGGACTTTCTTCGTAACAAACTCCCGCTGATTCTTCGGTCTACTCCGCCCATCGTAGTCTGGCACGACCAGGACGAGGCGACGAAGAAGTACAAGTATGAGTTCAGGCTGTCGTTTGACAACGTGTCGTACATGAAGCCCCGTATCCAGGAAGCTACGGGACGCCTGAAGCAGATGCTGCCGTGCGAAGCCCGCATCCGCAATTTCACCTACTCTGCTCAGATGTTCGTGGACATTCGGCTGAAGGTTCGGTCGTACAGTGGTGCCGATCTCACGGAGTTCAAAGAGGAGACCAAGCTGTTTGAAGGTATTTCCCTCGGCAAGATTCCTGTGATGCTGGGATCGTCGCTGTGTGTCCTCAAGGACTACCCCATGTCGATGGAGGAGCTGGGTGAGTGCCCCCAAGATCCCCTGGGCTACTTCATTGTTCACGGCGGTGAACGGGTGATTCTGTCGCAGGAGAAGGTGGCAGACAACCGTATCATGGTCTTCCTCAACAAGAAGGCGACCACAAAGCACTCCCACTCGGTGGAAATGAAGTCGCTTCACGAGAGCTTTACCCTGCCTCCCAAGAAGCTGGAGATCCGCGTGTCTGCAAAGTTCAACGGACTGGGGTATCCACTCTCAATCTGTATTCCTCGCTTCCGAGAGGATATTCCTCTGATGGTGTTCTTCCGATGCCTAGGAATTACGAAGGATCGTGATGTCCATCGTCTACTCAATGTGGACGACGAGGATTACCTGGCAGCTTCGTTTAAGGAGTGTGCGGATATCGGAGTGTTCTCCCAGCAGGATGCGATCGAGTATCTCTCTCACCACCTACAGTATCCTCCAGCAATGGAAGACAAAACTGGTCATGTCCGTGCCCTTCTCCTTACCGAGTTCCTCCCCCACGTAACACTCTCTGGAGAGACCCTTGAGACAGAGGTTCTGATTGCTCGCAAGGTGAAGATTATTGCCAGTATGGTCAAGAAGCTTCTGGATACCGCCAACGGCAAGATCCCCCAGGATGATCGCGATGCCTACCCCAACAAGCGGGTGGTAACCACGGGTGCTCTCCTCACCCATCTCTTCCGCCAACTGTTCCAGAAGGTATGCAAAGATATCCGCTCAAAGTTCGTTCACGAGATCAATAACGATAACTGGAAGCGGTCTGGCAAGCCCCTGGATGTCCTTGTCCTTTCCAATCTCTACAAGATTCTCAAGGTTTCGTCAATTGAAGGCAAGTTGAAGCAGGCACTTGCCACGGGTAACTTCACAGTCCAAGGTCTCGGGACGTCGGGATCCACGTCTCTCTCGAATGCCACTAAATCAGGTGTGTCCCAGGTTCTCAATCGTCTATCCTATAACGCCACACTCTCCCACATTCGCCGTATCCAGACGCCGGTAGAAAAGTCTGGAAAGCTCCTGGCTCCTCGCAAGCTCAACGGATCATCGTGGGGCTTCGTGTGCCCTGTAGAGACGCCAGAGGGACATTCGGTCGGTATCGTGAAAACAATGAGTCTGATGTCTACTGTTTCATCACATGTCCCATCGTTCGTTGTTCTGAACCGTCTCAAAGAAATCAACGGAGTCATCTGGATCGAAACTATGTGGACGACGGGTCAGGTAGCGATCCTAGTCAACGGTGTGATTGTAGCTTACACCAACTCGCCCAAGGAGGTTCATGCCAAACTCAAGGCTTCTAAGCATTCTGGTGATATTCACCCACACATTTCAATTGCCTGGAATATCATGCTGAACCGTATTCTGATCGAGACGGATGCTGGTCGTCTTGTTCGCCCGATCTTCCGTGTCGTGGACGGCAAGCTTCTGCCGAAGCCTGCGTCCAATATCTGGGATGACTGGGTGCGGTCGTGTGTTGAGTACGTCGATGCCAACGAGTCTGAGGTCATTCGCATCGCGATGTTCCCTGGCGAGGTTACGCCCGAGCACACCCACTGCGAGATTCATCCGCACATGATTCTCGGTCACATGGCTTCCATCATTCCATTGTCGAACCATAATCAGTCCCCTCGTAATGCTTACCAGTCTGCGATGGCAAAGCAGGCTATGACGTTGTATGCCTCGAACTATCATCGCCGGCTGGATAAAGCTGCATACCTCTTGGCATCTCCCCAGCGTCCGATCGTGGAAACTCAGATTATGAGTATCCTGAACATGCACAAGATGCCGTCCGGATGCAATGCCATTGTCGCGATCGCGTGTTACTCGGGCTATAACCAGGAGGATTCCGTGATCCTCAACCGCGGTTCCCTCAAGCGTGGGTTCATGCGGGGGTACTACTACACGGTGTACAAGGACGAGGAGCACCGCAATGTAGCCAGCGGGCGGGAAGAGCGGTTCTCCAAAGCCAGGCACGAGAACACCAAGGGTTACAAGAACACGTCGTATCACGCAATCCAGGAGAATGGCATTCCCATCAAGAACGCTGTTGTCCAGGAGAACGATGTCGTGATCGGCAAGGTCGTGAACCTACGGTCTGACCCTCACGGATACCTCTACCGCGATCTCTCGACGACGCACAAGAACTCGGAGCCTGCTCGTATTGATGGCGTGTGGCAGGATAAGAACTCTGATGGCTACCCATTCGTCAAGGTCAGGGTGATTTCGGAGCGGACGCCTCAGATCGGTGACAAGTTCGCTTCGCGTGCTGGGCAGAAGGGTACGTGCGGTATGATTCTGGACGAGTGCGATATGCCCTTCACAGCTTCTGGACTGCGTCCCGATATCATCATGAATCCTCACGCCATTCCCTCCCGCATGACGATCGCCCAGTTGCTGGAGACGATGTACAGTCGTATCGGTGTCCGCACAGGCAACCTGGGTGATGGTACCCCATACTCCCATCTCGGAATGGAGGATCTCAAGGTTCACATGACGAACTTGGGTCTCCACCCATACGGCAACGAGATCATGTACAACGGGCAGACCGGCGAGATGATGGAGGTAGAGATCTTCATGGGAACCACACACTACCAGCGTCTCAAGCACATGGTCATTGACAAGGCTCATTCCCGTGGACGCGGTCCCATTGTGTCCCTGACCCGGCAGCCATGTGAGGGTCGGGCTCGCGATGGTGGACTGCGTGTGGGCGAGATGGAGCGGGACTGTTTCATCTCACACGGTGCGGCTGTGTTCACGAAGGAGCGGCTGATGGATGTCAGCGATCCCTTCAATGCAGGTGTGTGTACTGGATGCGGGTCTCTCGCTACAATCAATGAGAAGGATCATCTCTATGAGTGTAGGTCGTGTGGTGCAAAGTCTGGTCTGGAAGATAAGACCATTCCTTACGCTGTCAAGTTGTGGCTCCAAGAATTGGAGGCGATGCATATCTCTCCTAAAATGATTTCGCCCGCTTAGTTGTCTGACGGTGATGGCGGCGACGACGACCCGCCACCTTTTTGGTCTTGGTGTGCCGGCGACGACGACCACCCTGCGTTTTCGGCTTGCCGGAGACAAGGGCAACAAGTCCACTGACGGCATCTCCGATGGTTGCGTCGGACGTAGGCAGGGGAGGAGCAGACCGCAGGGCAGCCAAAGATGCCCGACGACGGCGTGCAGGCGGTATAGAAAAGGCTGCCCGGACTTCGGGTTTCAGCTCACGCTTCATTGCGTCCAACTCGGCGTCCAGGAGAGCAATCGCCTGACGCTCCTTTTCCATATCTGCCATGAACTCCTTGAACTTGGAGTCCGTGACCAGGGGCTTGATAGCCTCCCAAATTGTCTTGCCGTCCAGTGCCAGTATGCTTTTTCCACCCTCAATGAGCTTCTCACGCAGGATGTAGACGATGTATACGCAGAAGAGAGCCACTCCCGTCTGTCCAGCAATCACTCCACTTCCCGCTGCAACCTGTGCAGAGAACTCAAGAGCGGTGAGGGTGTTGGTAAACATCGTTCCGAAGGTAGGCATGGCAGAAGAAACGCTGATGAGTCCATCAACCACAGCTGTTCGCAGACCCTCGTTGACTCCTACTACCACCGCCCCCGCGGCTGACGCCCACTTGAGAGCTGCCACAATATCTACCGGTGTAGCCTCTGCCTCTGCGGACTTGGCTTCAATTGCCGACGCCATATCCGTCGTGATCTTGTCAACTGTGGTGGCTCCACGACGGCACTGCGTCGTAAAAAACTTGGCGATCGCCCCTCCTAGTTCACGGAATCCGCCGCCAACCTTTCGTAAACGCCTACGGCGACCGCCCGTCGCCCCCGTCTCTGGAACACCAAGTCCCACAACAGCCTCGGACATGACATCCGCTAGCTCGGGATCACATCCCCCAGCGTAAACTCCCGCAAGTATTGTTAAAATTTCATCCGCTGATGCTGGCACTCCAGCCTTTGCCGCTGAACCGTACTTGTGCAGCAGGGTAACTAACCATTCTGGGCGATTGCCAGATGGAATTTCAATACCCTTGGATTTAGCCATATCAATGAGAGCGGCCACCGCAGATTGGCCAGAGGAAGACATTATTCATTAGGCAGAAGATATTGTGTAGATGTAGTTGTTGGATAATCCATCGTAGGATGTGAACGACAGTTGATTCTGGCTACTCAATATGGGCGATGTATAAATACTGCCCGATACATTGTTGTACACAGTGCCATTAAAGGTGTTGTTGGCTACGACAGTGCTTGGATACGTCGATGGTTGTATATACTTGTATACGTACCCTGGTGTTCCACATACGTACAAGGAGTTGGTTGCATCTATAACGGGAGTAGCACCCGGTAAAATATTGGTCTCGTTCGACTTCCAGAACTGCGTTACGTTTCCTCCGTTCGAATCAACGTATGCATTCGCGACTCCTAGAAATCCTCCAGCTGCATATAGCCGATTTGATGTTGTTGTGAAATATAGCCATGTTGTACCTACCTGGTCAATGAACAGGAGAGGAGTCGACTGGATCGATCCTATTCCCGAAAGAGTGACAATAGTATCCCCAGCTCCTCCTCCTCGTGTCGTCGTCTTATCTATGACGTAAATCTTTGAAGATCCGATCACCGTCAGTAAATTGCCGCTGACGAACGGAGGCTGTTGGATTGGAAGTGTGCTTCCTGTCGAATAAGACCAGTACAAGGAACCATTATTCACGCTGTATGATACGATATTTCCTCCGAGAGTACCGGCAAATAAAGATATACCGTCGGTAGTTAACGAACTCTTGAACTGATCATTGACAAGAGTGCTTGTCCACGAATTGCTAAACGTCGTTATGTCCCAGGCTGTAATCGTATTTCCGTACGCCAAAACAAGAAGATATTGGGAGTCTATGAACACTGGTGCACCCGCAATCTGTTGGTTGAGAGTGTAATTGAAGACTGGAGTTCCGTTCTGGTTGATAACAATCAACATACCAAGATCCGTGACAAACGATGCAAGACCAGTTGAAGATACGACCACAGGTGTGGATACAGCAGCTGACTGTCGAAACGTAAATTGTACAGAGGGAGACACTGTTTCGCCTGACGTAGTCAATACTGTCAGGATTCCAGACCGAGCCATGGAGTAAATGTACCCTTGCGGTCCAAATACAAGGGGGGTAATGACACGGGTGTTCTGGGGGTCGGTGACAGTTACAACTGAAATCGTGGATGGGGGACGCAGGGATTTCATCGTTCCAGTACTTACGAAGCCCTGAGTATACTGAGTCATTGGAGTTTCTACAGGATAAACGGGATCTACGGGTGGAGTGGGTGGGTTGCTACCGGCGGGGAATACACGACTCGGAGGAATCGTGGGGCACAGAATCGTTGCAACGTTGATGCACGATAACCGAACATCTGCTGGACTTGCTATTTTTGTAGGTACACGTTGAGGATGTGCGAAGGACCAGTACTCCGTCGGATTGAATGGAATCACAGCTTTCTTACAGAATCCGGGTTGGGGGAGACCACAGTTTACAAATTTCTGTTGAGGCACTTGAGCAGCAATTGAAGATCGCACAAACGGCTGAAACACAACCTTGGTAAACAGTTGATTGTTCTTAGGATCGAGACTAGAAATGTATAAGTTTCCGTTGGGATCAAGTATGATCTGGTTCGGGTATATGAATTGATATCCCCTTGCCGAAGTTCCTAATGTATTGCTTCCACCTCCGGCAACACATACACTTGTACCGTTTGCAATATCGTAGAGATAGACACCGGGAACAGTTGATAGTGTTTTTGAGAAGAGGATGTCATTTGACGACAGAACTGCCAGACCTTGAATACGACTATCAACGGAAGCAACTGTAAGTTCCTGCAACGTGGTTTGACCGGATATGAAATCGTAGTAGTAGATGTTTCCAGTATAGTAATCTGTAGTGAATACACGCGTCTCATCTTGAGTCAAGACGATTCCCGAGAACTGTGAGTTTAATCCAACCGGCTGTTGATACACGAGGTTGACAAGACCGAACCCGTAATTGTTTACGGTCGAAATAGCATTTCCGTTTGCGGTGATGAAGTACAGTGTATTTTGTGAGTTTACTGCTATCCCCCCAGTGTTTGTAGAATGGACGTAGATATTGCTGTCTACAGTCATTGCTCCGGTACGATTAAATTGTGAAAGCTTGAGGCGTAGAAGTTTTCCATCAGAGGGAGATCCAAGAAACAGGTACTTTCCAGCAGGGTCAGTTATCAATGAGGTTATGGGTCCATCCAGTGTTCCAGTGTACCCTGCAATCGTAATTTCTTGAATAGTGTTTGTACCTTCGTTGAAGTTGTAGAGATTTCCGTTGGATGTTCCGAAAAAGAAATTATTCCAGTAGGACTTTAGCCCGAACAGGGATGGAGCCAGACACATCGCGGAAATCTGATCTCCATTCAAATAGGATGCAATATTTGATGAGTATGCTATGATTGCTCCACTCATCAATTATAATGAACGCGGATTATTCCTACCCAATGTACGACCGCACGATGAAAAGAGATATGGCATCATGAATCACCGCTCCCCAGTACGCTTCGTACCACGATGAATGAAACCCTAGAATCATGACTAGAATAACAATCAACGATCGGAGAAACGTATTGATAAGGACGTTCGAGGTTGGAAACAGGAACACGTTTACCATTTTCCGTAATACTAGAGAAAAAAATACAGGATACTTCAACGCATGCGGCGAGGGGAAACCCGCCGTGCCGCTGTCCGGGAGAAAAAAATAATGTCAGTTAGGAGCATAAACAACAATGGGAGGTGGACTAATGCAGCTCGTCTCGTACGGTGCCCAGGATATCTACATCTCGGGCAACCCCCAGATTACGTTCTGGAAGGTGCTCTACAAGCGTCACACCAACTTCGCCATGGAGGCGATTGAGGTGACGTTCAACGGACAGGCCGACTTCGGACGCCGTGTCACGGCTGTCATCAGCCGTAACGCCGACCTGATGTACCGCACGTACATCCAGGTCACGCTGCCCCAGATCTACCTGACGGTCCCGAACACCCGCTTCCGCTGGCTCAACTACGTTGGACACCGCCTGATCAAGCAGGTCGAGATCGAGATCGGCGGCTCCCGCATTGACCGCCAGTACGGTGACTGGATGCAGATCTGGACGCAGCTGACCCAGCCCCTCGGCACCCAGGTGTCGTTCGACGACATGGTGGGCAACTCCGCCGACCTCGTGCTGCTGAAGGACGCCGCCGGTGTCGCCCTGGACGCCACGTGTGCCGCCTCGGAGGCCACCAACTCGTGCCTCTCCCGTGCCGGCACCCCGCTCAAGACGCTGTACATCCCGCTGCAGTTCTGGTACTGCCGCAACCCCGGTCTGGCCATCCCGCTGATCGCCCTCCAGTACCACGAGGTCCGCATCAACGTCGAGTTCGAGCAGAACTACAACTGCTGCTACGCCGACCAGGCCCAGAGCAACGAGTTCGGACTGCTGCCGACGTACCCGGCGTTGCTCAACTTGGGCAACGGTGTCACGGCCGTCTCCCAGCTCCAGCTGGTGGCCGCGTCGCTGTACATCGACTACGTCTACCTCGACACGGAGGAGCGTCGCCGCTTCGCCCAGCAGTCGCACGAGTACCTGATTGACCAGCTCCAGTTCACGGGCGACGAGACGGTCACGGCCTCCTCGAACAAGATCCAGATGAACTTCAACCACCCCGTCAAGGAGCTGGTGTGGATTGTCCAGCGTGACTCGTTCGTCGACTGCAACGCCCCCCCGACGCCGTGGATTCAGGAGGCCCTGGGACAGCAGCCGTTCAACTACTCCGACGACTGGTCGACGGAGGGCATCGTCACGGCTGTGCTAGGCCGCGGCTCGCTCGCCACCAGCGGACCGGCTGTCACCTCGGGTGCCCCGGGTGTCCCCACGTGGAATCTCTCGTCGGGAGCGGGTGCTCCTTCTGGTGCGTTCGGCGGCATGAACGCCCCTTACCTGCCGGGTGTCGGTGCCGCGTCGGGTGCTGGACTGTCGACTGGCTCGCAGATCTACGATGCTGCTGGACTGGCTGAGGACTCCAACTTCTTCGAGGGCACGACCAACTACCTGCTCGCCAAGGTCATCCTCGCCTCGAACGTCAAGTGCGAGGGCAAGAACCCCGTGGAGGTCGCCAAGGTGCAGCTCAACGGACAGGACCGCTTCGACGAGCGTGAGGGACGCTACTTCGACAAGGTGCAGCCGTGGCAGCACCACACCCGCACGCCGTCGGTGGGCATCAACGTGTACTCCTTCGCCCTCAAGCCCGAGGAGCACCAGCCCAGCGGCACGTGCAACTTCTCGCGTATTGACAAGGCCACGCTCAACCTCACGCTGTCCGTCAACACGGTCCAGCAGCAGCGTACGGCGAAGGTCCGCATCTACGCCGTCAACTACAACGTGCTCCGCGTCATGTCCGGCATGGGCGGCCTCGCGTACTCCAACTAAACAGTTACACGGTGGTGGTACTGTGTGGTTGTGTGTGGTGGTAATGTAAAATAAATAAAGGATCCCGGCAACGGGGTTCGGTACATTTTGTACATACGAATTGTATCGAACTAATAATGACATCGTCGGTTGAAGTCGTGGTAGCAAAGCATAAGGAAAACATATCTTGGTTGGGACATATTCGTCACAGGGTGACGATATATGATAAATCTGATAATCCAGTGAACGGATCACAGCGGTTGGAGAATATAGGACGTGAATCACATACGTATCTTTACCATATTGTCAGTCGTTACAATACATTATCAGATATTACTATTTTTGTCCAAGGAATAGCGTACGATCATTGTGATTTATTAGGTAATTCAGAAGACAGGGTTATTCAGTATATAAATAATATCGTAAATATTGATAGTCCTTTTGAACCACTCTGTCAGCCATTAAGAACACCTACATGGGCTGCAGCTGACGTAAAAACATGGTACGACAGGGCAAGGTCAAAACCTATATTTAGAACCCCCGTAGTTGAAGATACACCATTTGCATTCGGAGCACAATATATTGTTCGAAAGGATACTATCCTATCAAAATCCCATGCGTTTTGGAAGATGTTGTATGAAATGTCAAAAACGTCTATATATGGAGATGATCGTAAAGATAGAATTGATCCATGGACGCTTGAAATGATGTGGCCATGTATTTTTGACCCAGCACGGAAAGAATCAGATCTAAAAATCGTCAAAAGCGTTATGATTGATGATTGTATAGGCTTTGCTGATTTTCTAAGGGGGGGTATAACCTTGAAATTACTCTCCAGATCTATGGGTTATGTTTTTGAACTTGATTATTCTAAACACGCGATACGAGAATATCTAAACAACATAAACTGTACGGATATTGCATATGAAAGAGACAATATAAGTACATTTGTGGTAGGACAGGGGGAGGGGCTACTTGAGTTTCTTAGACAGCCTATTGGTCCCCTGTTTGTTCTGACAAACATGCACTACTTTTCAGAAAAAATTACTCCGAACGTATTTCATAGGTCCCAACTTGACGAAGAACTTCGTTCTTTTTTAAAAACTTCTATCGAGCCACGAGAACGTGTCCTCTCTGGTGTCGACGAATACCTGGAAGCTGTTAACATGAAAAAGAAAGAATACGTGGTTGTTCATGCTCGAATTGGAGACGGTGCATTTTTAGGGAACCACGGAGATAAGTTACTATTCGATAGTTATGTAAACAGGTTATTACCTCATGTAGGCAAAAATGATGTACTCATTTTATCCGACGATATAACATTCAAACTGCATGCGTGTCAGAAAACTGACTGGAAAACACTTACATGTCATATTGGTCATACGGCAAAGCAACATGGTGATAGTCTCGGTGTTTTAAACACTCTAATTGAATTTTTCGTTATGTCGCATGCATCTTCGATCGTCCATCTTACAACGTATTCGACTGGACCGAGTGGGTTTAGTCGTTGGTGTGCAGAAATTTTCGATATTCCCTACTTAGAGGCTGCGTAGGAGATAAAACCCAACGTCGCGAGAACTTAAATGCGACGGGATAATTATAGGATCCCTGGCTAACCGGGGACGCAGTGTATCCAAAATTTTTGACTCTGTGACATATGACCAGTCTTCGCCTGCCTTTACTCCTAGAAGCCGCATATCGTCAATGCATACAACACATTGAACAGGGCATTTCTCGACAATTATCGCTAATTCTTCAATCAACGGAACGTCCCTGCTTCCACGAGCAGTGTGGTCCGAACCAGACCAGTGAGCATCTAACCAGAAAAACGTAGGTTGATCAAGGTCAGGGCAAACCTTATTTAAAAAGTCTTCACTGTTTCCTTCATGCAGCATTACGTTTGTTTTTCCGGAGAATCGCTCGCATGATTTCAGATACAGTTCGTGTTTTAACTCTACCGAGTAGAGTTTATCGAAACGAGGAAGAACGTTAAAAAGAGTATCGCCGATACATGTCCCCGTTTCCACAAAAATTTTGACATCTATACCCGAGTATTTATTGATGTCATCGACAGTAAGAACCGGCATTTATTACTGTTAAGCTTTAAAAAAGTGAATTACAAACGAGTGCATATCGAATATACACGATCATACTCGACCATCAGTCCAGTCCAGCCATATGACTTCTCTAGTATCATTTAAACGTTCTGCTTAGAGTAAGTTTAAATACGCAATGGATACCAAGTATTCAATGGAAGATGAGGGATATGGAGGGTATCGTAACGCAATTCAAAATTCTTTGAATTCACGCGATATAACTAGCTTTAAGTCTAATCCTTCGTATCAGGGTATTTTAGAGCATGTTGACCAGCCACAAGGTGAGCAATACTATAAACTCATACAGGGTGAGTTCCACATACCCAATGAGAGGATTCTTGCCTTCTGTAAGATGAACGATTCTTCAGGAAATCCTACAAAATACTACATACCTGGACTTGATTTCCGGGTATCTCCAACTTCGCTACGTTATATTTTTCACGCACTATTGATACTGGATCATATTCGGAGCCTTGGACTTGCGTCTGTCAAAATTATAGAGATCGGAGCAGGGTACGGAGGTCTCCTGCTTGCTATAAGCCATTTCTCCTCTTCCTTTACGATCTCTGTTGAAAAATACATCTGTATCGACCTTACGGAGGCGATAAATCTCCAGCAGGTCTACACTACACAGTTTGATCGTGGTTTTCCCGTTGAGTTTGTAGACGCAATGACCTATGGTTCCCCTGTAAATGGCGATGACTTCTTTCTGATTAGTAATTACTGTATTACTGAACTTGTGCAGAGACACCGGGATTCTTATATGAATACTCTCCTTCCGAAAATCACGCATGGGTTTATAGCGTGGAATACAATTCCAGTATACGATTTTGGACGTCCTATCCTAAAGAGTGTACCGGAACGACCAAACACAGGCCCCAACAATATGTTCGTGTATTTTTAGTGTTTAAACGATTGGCGTATATAGACATATAACAATGACCCCGTCGTTATGTTTAATAACGTCGGTGATAAAGACCCCGTCTCTTCCCCTTTCGTATACAGCTACCAGGAGTGTATTCACACATGAAGAACGTTATATTCAGACACTAAAGACGATTGAAAGTGTGAAGAATAAGATTCCAGGTGTAATTATATGCTTGGTCGAATGTAGTGATCTTGATAAAGACCAGGTGGCTAAGATAACATCTGTCGTCGATTACTTTTTAAATATATTTGATGACACTGAACTTCGTTCGATGGTCTACAGCCCATCCAAATCGATGGGCGAAGGTACTATGACAATTGCCGCTTTAGATTATATAAAGGCAAGACGAATAGAGTACAATAGTTTCTACAAAATCTCCGGTAGATACTGGCTAAACGACTTGTTTAGACCTTACGATTATCCCATTTTTGTAAAATCTACTGAAAATGGAGATGGTATCCCAACAACTCTTTACAAGTTAAATAATGACTCTGTCAACGCTTTTCATAAATTTTTGCTGGAAAAATATTATGACATGAAAAATTGTAGGGGTTATGAGTTGATTTTTGCCGAATTCATAATGCAGTTGCCGAACGTTACGTTCGTACCTACGTTGGGTGTATCTGGACATGTCTCGGTTGACAATGTCTTCTATTCGAGTTAAAGCACTTATGGTTGTAGTATATAAAATGAAGTTGTGCATCCTTGACCCATTTCATAACATGCCCGGGCTTACGAGAGTATTCCCGGATGCAGGATACTATTCTTATCCACCAGATGGTATATACAACTATCACTGGACGAATCACATGTCACCGGTAGATTTTAAACGGTATTATGGATTCGAATATAAAACTGACTGGTCGTCAATTACATCTAACACGTATGATGTTCTCGCAATCGTGCTTGTTGTATACGACATAACCGTTCATAAAGCTGCAGCGGGGATGCTAGACATGCTACAGGGGGTTATAAAGAACCAATCATTCAAAAGGGTTGTTCTGTTTGATACACACGACTATGACTATGACCCTACCCTATTCATACCAAAGGGGGTAGACGTATTTTTTAAGCGGAACTATTCTACTCGAAAGCAGTATGATAAACGCGTAGTTCCCTTCCCCGTGTCTATGTTTGTGCGTAAGTGTATTCTTTGGTCTATCATAGACTACACCGACATTCCGAGATGCCCGACACCTCCAAAAATAAATGATGCGTTGTGGTGTGGAAGTATATACATCCATAAAGACGATACCTATAAAATTGTCCGTGATCGAGCATCTGCCTATGCGGAGATACAGTCCTACGTTCATACACGTCACTTTCCTGATCCAGGGGAAATGATACAGGCGTTCAGATCGTTCAAGATATGCGTTGATCTTTTCGGAGTCGGAAATCCAAATAAGCGAACGATTGAGATCTTTATATCTGGTTCGCTACGAATGCACAATTTCAACGATCTTAACTGGGGGTTTGAAGAAGGAGATTCGTTCCACGAAGCGTGTTATTTTTCGTCAGGAGATGAATTCGTATCTAAGAAGAACAGGCTTCTTTCAGACGAAAATCTTTACAATAGTGCTCTTTCTTGCCAGGAAAATCTGGTACGAAAATATTTCAATAAAGAGGCTCTTAAGGAGTATATTTTACGCACTGTCCAGTAGTCTATCCTTAGATAGCATCTGTATTTGAGTCTCAATCGTATCTATATGAAAAAGTCCACTATCTACCAGTGTCATATTCGTGGTTGATGTATGTTGCTTTTCTTTCACTTGGATATCTAGTTCGTAGTACTGGGCTATAAGCCTACATAGATCGTACTTTGATACCCTGTCTGGCGATGCAACATGGCGTACACCTGACCAGTAAAGGTTTTTCTGTATGATACGTTCCACTATGCCCGCGAGAGTCAAACATGTGACTCCGTTCCAAATGTGGTTCGTATACCCGTCTATAGTCTGCCCCCTTTTTGAACGTACCCACTCTAATAGATTTTTCTTCCCGTGTAGTTCTTCACCTATAATTGACGTCCGTATTACACAGGCACTCTTTGGCTCTCCGAGCGACTTTGTAATACCATAGATATGTTGTGCAGTATGGGAGTCTCCTTCTGCGTATTCTCCCTTCGATCCATCAAAAACACAATCCGTCGTGATATGTATGAATTTAAACCCCCGGTGTTTAGACAGTTCTTCCAGTCTGAGAGGAAATAGAGTATTTACCTGAATGAATTCTCTAATTGTAGGAGATTTCTGTGGTATTACACCGGTACAGTTTACAACTACATCGTCTGGTTGAATACATGTCAGAAAATCATCGATATCGTCGTTAAGAACGTCAAACTCCTTACGCGTTATAGCGAGTGTGGTGTATCCCTTCATTTTTTGGAGAATATAGCTACCTAGCATCCCTGCTGAACCAAACACGTATACTTTCATTTTATAAAACACGTTAAATCAGCTTAAACAATATAGACGAGAGAGTTCAATGGAAAATAAGCGTATTTTGATTTTTGGAGGGACTGGCTCGCTTGGGTACACGCTCAACCGGAGATACATTGAGAAGAACGTTGTATACAACGTGTCTAGAGATGAATCAAAACACTGGAAGATGCGTCTCGCGTTTGGAAACCACCCAAATCAGAAGTTCATTATCGGGAATGTAACGGATACGGTTAGTGTTTCAACGGCTATCTCACGGGTCGATCCACACATTATCATTATCGCAGCCGCTATGAAGCATATTGATCAGTGCGAAATCAATACCTACGAAAGCATTCGCACGAATCTACTTGGCACACAGAATATACTTTCCGTTACGTCTCCCAGTCTAGAAACAGTTTTGTTTGTAAGCTCGGATAAAGCGTGTAGCCCTGTCAATAACTACGGCATGTGCAAGGCAATGTCAGAGACACTTATGTGCGAGAAGGCTTTTTACAGTAGGGGTATTAAATATGTGTCTGTCCGGTACGGCAACGTCTTAAATTCGAACGGTAGTATTATTCCGCTTCTTCACGATATTGGAAAAGACCGAGATGCGTTTACTATAACAGATGACCGGATGACGCGGTTCATTATGACCCTGGAGCAGAGCGTGGACTTAATTCATTATGCAATCGTCAAAGGAGACAATGGTGACATAGTTATACCCAAGCTTAATGCTATGAGAATTCGAGACGTAATTGAACTTTTTTCCGAAAAATACGGAAAGCCTATCGTTAAGATCGATATACGCCCTGGCGAGAAGATACACGAAAGTCTCATCAACGAAACACAGTCTACACGCACGCTTGATTCTGGCGAATACTATAGTGTAAAATCTCCGATTTTACACAGTGATATCGGTACATCTAAGCCATATGACTATAATAGTTCGAGTAATAATATTACAAAAGAAGCCCTATCGCAGTATTTGAAGAGTCTTGGACTTCTTTAGACTCGTTCGATAGTAGAAAATCTTTTAAAGATAGCTCTCTTATTTCTGTAACAAGAACATGAAAGTATATCTGTGTTACACTGGGTGTCATCATAAGAACCTCGAATCAATACGGAAGATGCTGATACATAACCGTGTTGAGTTCGTAGAAGCAAACGATACCTCAAAGTTAGATGAATCATTTGATTACGTCCTATGCTTTAATAACTACCTTCCACCTCACTACTTTCCTCCCAACTGTAAGGTTATTTATGGACCACATTTCTTCGTTTTTCCAGACGATCAGTCACATCCTATTTGGAAGAACGTGCATAACGACCGGTTCGTTTACAACACGTTATCTGACTGGAATCTACGTGTACATCGACGTATTTGTCGATCTATTCAGTTTGTTGCCCGTCCCTTCGGGATTGATACAGGCTCTATACCAATCGCGAATGTACAACGCAACAAGGTTATGGTGTACTGTAAACATCGAGATCCCGTTCTATACCAACATACTTTTGATACTCTTTCTTCTAAGAAGGTTGAATACACGACAGTGACGTATGGGTCATACCAGGATTCCGACTTCAAGAACGCATTGATGGATACAAAATTCGTTATTTGGGTGGGCGGACATGAATCACAGGGGTTCGCGTTTCAGGAAACGATGGCAATGAATGTTCCTATTCTCGTCTGGGATGTTCGTACGATGTGCGACGAGATTGGAAGTAACGGACGTTCGGATTATAGTGATCGTACATTACACGCAACCACTGCTTCTTACTGGTCAGATGAATGTGGTATTAAATTCTACGATGCCGCAGAGCTCTCTGGGAAATTCGATGAAATGATGGGTAGGTATACCGAGTTCAAGCCAAGGGAGTTTGTAGAGAGAGAGCTCTCCCTAGGTGTTGCATTTCGCAAGATGTTCGCGTAGCTGTTCAACATCCTGTTGCTTCCCATTGAACTCGTCTCATTTAAAGAGCACCCGAAAGGGTGATAAAAATGTCCCTTCGCATCTTTTCTGGGAAGAGTATCCTGCCAGAGACCAAGTATGACATTGCCGGAATTTGCCAGCATATGGGTTTAGATAAAGCATAATCAGATACACAAAATGATCGACGTATTCTATATCAACCTAGATGAACGCACTGATCGGCGAGATGCTGTTGAAACACAGCTGAAAATGATAAACTGTACGTTTGAACGTGTACCCGCGATCAAACATACACCTGGATACATTGGATGTTCGGCGTCTCATATACGATGCCTTGAGCTTGCGAAGGAACGAAATCTTCCTCGAGTAATGATTGTTGAAGATGATTTGCAGTGGGTTGAGAGACCCTCGGTAATTAACTCCCTTTTGTCAAACCTGCCCCCACATGATGCGGTTGTTCTTGCCCCAATATTTCAAAAAGGATCGCGGGTTAGTAGGGTAGACTCACGGTTCATCGCTGGAAACGTATGTCAAACTGCTCTAGCATACATTTGCGAGAACCACTACTACGACCGACTTCTCCAGAATTTCCGCGAGGGCTATATGGGTCTCTGTCAAACAAATAACCATGATATCTTTTGTGTAGATCAATACTGGAAGCGTCTGCACACAGTAGATAACTGGATTTTTGCTCATCCAACCCTTGCTGTTCAGACACCAGGAGTCAGCAATATTGAGGGGAAGCACGTAGACTATACGGCTCCCTACTTCAATTCAATCGTCTTCTCATCGTCATGAAATATCGCTTTTGCGTTCATGTTAAGAATCTTCACGTTGGGAATACGTGTGGACAGGTATCCAACTGCATAGTCTTCATACATCTGAGCATCAAAAAATTTCCTCTGTGAAATCAGCGAGCGAGTAGCAGTCCGGCTTAAGAAGTAAAAACGTCCAGGACAATAATATGTTCTGAACATCATTGAAGGTTTCTGATATTCAGGGGATACGTTTGAGTAGTGATACGTACTAACATGGTCGTGGTCAACGCTTACAATTTCCCCGCCATAGTCGTATCCTATAATTTCTTCAAGCATGGACTCGAACGCAGGTATTTCGCACTTCATATCATCGTCGGTTTTCAGGATATACTCAACATCAGGAAACAGATTCTTAACCGCAAGGATAGCTAAGTACGTTTTCTTCGGAAGTGCTTCATACGTATCCTTGCACTGCACGTACATGATGTTTTCTGACTCGTTGTACTCGTATTCAGATGAGATAGTAGGATCGCCGATAATGTGAAACCAGCGGATCCGAATATTTGGAAGCCAAGTAGATCGCTGTATATGTCTCTTCACTGCATACTTCCTGCAGTTCAAAATGATCAGACAATATTTCTCCATTTACTTGTAAGGGAGTATTTACTGTTAAATGCCATACACACAAACAGCATGGTTGAATCTATCAATATTTCCAGAGACTTCAAGGAACGTACACTTCACACTCGACTCACCCCTTGCCAATAGAGGTACTAGTGAGAATGTAGTATTGATCGGTGTCCAAGCCGAACCCGATGCGATCCTTCATCATCGCCAGGCGTTCATTGACAATCACAAGAACTTCGACGTCATACTTACATACGACGACGAAATCTTGAAAGCCTGCCCAAATGCTCGGCAGTACGTATGGGGGACAACGTGGATTTCTCCTTCGGTATACAACTCAATCAACCTATCTAGAAAACAGCCTAAGGTCTCCTGCATTACTGGAAGGAAAACTCAAACTGACGGTCACAAGTTCAGAGTAGACCTTTATCGGAATCAGAAACATATTACTGAAACTCCCATCACATGGTATCGATCCTCTAAAGATACTCCTGTTATCCCGGCTGTTGGATTTAATAATCCGATTCTCGGAGACAGTAAAGAAGCTCTATTTCTAGATTACCAGTACTCTATAGTGATTGAAAACACCCGGCAGAACAACTACTTCACAGAGAAATTGATTGACTGTCTCGTTACCAAGACTATACCTATCTACTACGGGTGTCCCAATATTTCCAACTGGTTCGATACTCGCGGGTGGATCATTCTTGACACTGCATCCGTCAACGAGTTCAAAGAAAAGTGTAGATATCTACCACCGTACAACCGTTATCTCCCGGTTATCCAGGCAAACCATGAGCGTGCAAAACAGTATACGATTCTCGAAACTAATATTCAGCGTGTCATAAATTTCGGGAACTGAACTGCCGGAGCTTTATGGACAAGTGAAGCCAGTGTTTGCTGCTTCGTCCCAGAAATACTCGTTTCTGTTCCATCGAACCAACTGTCGTAATCACGCTCGGTTCCTTCAATATCGCTGTACCCAGGAACCTGTCCTGCCAGGAACGGAATGATAGTTTTAACGCGGAAGTTCTGGAAGAGGTACACATCAATTTGAGGAGAACGTAGATTCTTCCACTCGATCATACGATCGTATGAGGAAGAGTTGTACAGTGTCCAGTGTGTGGTAAACCCGTGTGGAAGATCGTATACATCTACGTTGCGTGTTGAAAGGGGCTGATTGTACGTTGCACCTTTATACGCCCTTGACGTTGCACCCAGAACAACATCCCATTGATCTCGGCACATTAAAAGCTTATAGGATACTTCATTCCAGAGTTCTCGGATCGCACGTGGGTGGCGGTTCCGGGGCTTGCAGTCGTCTTCCCATACCAGTACCATCGGATCCCCTCGCTGCTTTGCCTCTTCAATAACTTTCACGTGGGACAGGGCACATCCAACCCACCCAGGACTTTCCTGAATAGCAGATACACGTGTAAGCTCAAACGCTCCCCTCCAATCCTGTTGTAGCCTAGCCCACCTGTCTGGACGAGTATCTAGGTTAATAACGTACGGATTCGCCATTACTATTTACTCCTATATAACAGACTAGTATAAAATGGTTCTTGTAATCCCATACTTGATGGGCGGGCTTGGGAACTGGCTGTTTCAAATTGCTGCTGCTACATTATGGGGAAAAGATCATTCGGTTGTTCTGTCACACAACCATTATCAGCGATCTCCACATTCGTCAACAGACTACTTCAGCACAATTCTCAGGAACTTTAACCAGGGGAATGTTCAGATACCCTTGAACCGAATCGACGAAGTTCCAAAACTGTTCCCGATGGAGACACCACCAACTATAAGTGGTAATACGTTGTTCTATGGTTACTTTCAGAATTGGGAGTATATTCCTCCAGGATTTCGTAATATGCTCGTATTTGAGAACCCAGCACTTCTTGAAAAGTACCCTAGACTCTCCGAGAGCTGCTTTCTCCATGTTCGCGGCAGGGATTATGTAGGGCACTGGCTTCACAACGTAGGACTTGCCAAACAGTACTACCCTTCCACAATTCAGTTCATGAAGGAGAAGGGGATTACTCGCTTCTCAGTCTTTACGAACGATCGAGAGTACTGTGAGAAGCAGGAGTATCTCAAAGATCTAGACTATGAGATTATTGATGAGAACGAACTTGATACTCTATACCTCATGACACAGTGCAAGTCCGGCATCACCGCAAACTCTTCGTTTTCGTGGTGGGGAGCTTATCTGAACCCCAACCGCCCCCTCTGCCTTCCTTCCAAATGGTTCAATGACCCAGAATATATGATTGATGGGTATTTTTTCCCCGGATGTTATATCCACCCTGTATAATTAGTAGTAAAATGCCACGAGGGTGCATTATGATTATAAGCTGTTATTCATCCAATAGGGTTCCCCTACTCACTTGGATAAATGACATACCTCCCACGCTAAATTATGTAATATTACGAGGAGATCCGAATCTACAACGTGAATATGTGTATAACTCAGAATCGCACGAGTGCATTCTTCGGTGCCCAGACTCGTATATTGGTCTACCACATAAGATCAAAGCGGGCTTACAGTTTGTTTACCACAAGTTCAATCCGTCCTTTGTTGTAAAAATTGATGATGATGTGCTTGTCAATATTCCTAAGTTGTTGGAATACACTCGGTCCACACAGGATCATTATGCGGGGCACGTAACATATAACTATAACCCTAATCCTAATCAAGTACTAAGTACCGTATACTGTGGAGGACCGGCGTACTATCTTTCATCGACAGCACTCAAATGTCTACAATATATGGACTCAACGGTATTTTCAGCTGAAGATGCCTGTGTTGGGAAACATCTTATAGAAAAGTGTAATCTTCCAGTGCACAATCTACACTTATACACTAGCGATTTCGATAAAAAAGACCAGTATATAGCGTACCATGATAATGAAAGAATAATCTTCTATATAGAGACTCCTAAGTCGACTCCTGTAATGCCACAAACTACTTATAAACCTAGTTTTATGAGAAGTATATCCCAAAAAAATATGTTTAAGATGCCAGGGGGTCGTCGATAACTACCTACTTACGCCTTGAGGAAGTGGATCTTGAGGAACGACTGGAGGTTCAGGTACGTGACCGTGTCCGTGTCCTTGACCTTCAGCAGGCGGGACAGCACACCATCGGGGATGATATGACGCTTGTTGGCAGGGTCGAAGCACGAGTTCTCCTTCACGTAGTTCGACACGAACTTCGTGACCTCCGTCTGCGAACGCTGCGAGCCAGCCGGAAGCTTCATGAACGAGCACAGGTCGGCGGACAGGGCACGCGGCTTCAGGAACGCGTTCTTGGAGCGGCGGAGCTCCCATGCCGTCTTCTCCTCGGGCGTCATGTCGGCGACGTCCTTCTTGACACGACGCTTACGCTTGGCATCCTTGACCTCGCGAGCCGCCGTCTTGGCAGCCAGGAGCGTGTCGGCGATGATCTCCTTCAGATCGTTCGCCAAGCGGGAGCGGAGCTCGCGGATACGTTCAACAACGCCAGCGATCGAAGCCGGGGCAGCGGCACCGGCAGCAGCCTCCGTCGCCGGGGACGGGGGGAGGGGCACGGACGGAGCAGCGACCGTCGGCACAACAACCTCAGTCTTGGCTGCCGTCTTGCGGGGAGCCTTCGCGGACTTGGGCTCAGCGGCCGAAGCCGGGGCAGCAACGACAGGGGCAGCAGCGGCAGGGGCGGCGACCTTCTTGGGGGCAGCGGCGGCCTTCTTCGCGGTCTTGGGGGCATCAGCAGAGCTCATCGTGTTTACAATAGAGGCAGACGGCTTTGCGGACATTTCTAACGCGGTTATGTATATACTCCTGTCGGAGGGCGTAAATAGGTCTCAACACGAAATTATGAGAAAAGTTATTTCTCGGGTAAGAGTGTAGACCCCTCGCCCCGGGGCAGTTTGAATTTTTCGGGGTTGTGAAAAAGTGAATTTTTACATAGAGCCTTCTTACCCACAGACGCTATGCGTAGAACGGAACCGTTCCAGGCACAGACGAGAGGGGGCTTCAAAAGGGGGTATTTATGCCGTTTTTTTCCAGCGGGAAAAAGTTTCCGAAAACGGCTAAAAGTCTTAAAATTGGGGGGGGGGGGGGTATGGTCAATTTTTGAATTTTGCAGTTTGAGACTTGAAAACGAAAACTCGAGCCAGACCGACATGCCTCAACCCGGCCGGACTTTAGTTTTGTGCAAAAGGGTCCAAAATTCAAAAATTGGAACCTGCGTTTATTCTCGCAACAAGACAAGACCATGCTGAGATCATTGTTTCTAGGGTTTCTGGCAGTTGTGACGGGTACTTCCTGTGTTGATTCAAATCCTCCCCAGTCTCCTATGGGCGTCCTGCCCCCATGCTACCTTGCCTCAATCAACTACCCTACCGCAAGTGTAGTTGTGCCCTACTCGTATACGTTCAACGTCACAAACACGGGTACTTGGCTGGTAGGCTTCGTGTTCCGCCAGGACCCTGGGTTCTGGACGTTCACCATGCCCAGCCTGACCTCGGCCGTTCCCTACTCTGCGTCTCAGATCCTCCAGAACGCCAACCTGGCAACGGGTGGAAACGTTATCGTCAACGGAAACACAGTGAGTGCACCCACGAGCTTTCAGGTATGGTACCAGGCGGGTCAGCAGCCCCCTGCAGCGGGTACGTGGTCGACGGGCCAGTGGTATGATGGTGCCGTGGGAACCTTTGACGGTATATACCAGGCGTTCAACGCCACGGGGGGTACGACCTATCGTGTCGGGTTTTCGGTAACGGGAACCAATCCTTCGACAACGGACTCCATACAGTTGGGAGTATACGCTCTGCCGTGTGCGGACACCTCTGCTCCCGTCGCTCTCTGTGTCCCACCTGCGGTCATTGGATTTGATGTGGCTACAATCCCTGCGTCGGGAACCCCCACAACGACCCCTCCAGTCTCCCTAACCCCGACAAGTTCCCCAGCTGCTTCTACAACGGTATCGGGGTCTGCTACAAAGTCGGTATCTGTATCGCCGTCTGCAAGCAGGGCGAGTAGTGCGTCGGTCTCAGGAAGTGTAAGTGGATCGGCCGCATCCACAGTATCTGCCTCTGCCTCTGCTTCTGGAACCGGAACCCCAGCATCTACGGGCACCGGGACGGAGACAGGCACTGGTACTCTGACGCAGACTGTGACAGGAACTGCCACGGGCACTGGAACCGCAACTGGATCTGGCACTGCTGCGGCTACGGCCACGGGCACGGGAACAGGAACGGGTACCTCGGCGGCTACAGTGAGCGGAACCTCAAATTCTACATTGACTGCGACGTTGACTAGCTCTGGGACACTGTCGGGTAGCTGGTCGCCCAACGCCACAACTCTCCAGTCATGGACTGCGACAATGACCGCATTTGGAACGATGAGCTTGACAGGGACCTTTTCTCCCAGTCCATTCAATCTCTCTGCTTCATCCAGTCCTCAGTTTATGTTCACTGCGTTTCCTACTCCTACTTCAACGCCCTCGACGTCCTTGAATGCCACGGCTGCTGGAGGTGCCGCCGCTGCCGCAGAGTCTTCAAACACGGGAACGATTCTTGGCGGACTTGCCGTAGGAATGGTGGGTGTTCTTGGAGCAATCATGGTGTTCATGAACGCACCCACCAAGACCATCAACACCTTCCTGGTCAATGTCATCAACCGTGTCCCGCTCCCCGATTCGATCAAGAATGCTATAGGCAACGACCCCCTGGGGAAACTCAAATCCATGCGGGTTCCCAAAGAGATGTTAGATAAACTCCCCGTCCCCGACAGTGTGAAGTCAGCCATCGAATCTGTCCTACCGGGCTCTGCCACCGAAGCGTCTAATACATCCTCGGCCCAGGCACCTACGCTCGTAGACGATAAGGTTGCCGATATCGTTGTTCCCGTTGCTGCCGCCGCCGCAGTCACCGCTGCTGTTGTGTCTAAGACAGTTGCACCCGCTCCAGCTCCAGCTCCAGCTCCTCCTCGCATAGCATTTGCCGAAGTCCCGGTCGCTCGTGCTCCCATCCCCGAGCCAATCATAGTCGTAGCCCCTGCCCCCGCCCCGCGACCTGCACCGGTCAGCACTCCCGCCCCTGCACCGAAACATACGGACACCGTTACACCCAAGCTCGTGAACCCCAGGGCAACGTCCCCTCCTCCCCCGCCCCGTGCAAAGTCCCCACCTCCTGCACCGGCACCGGCAGCAAAGAAGCCGGAACAGAAGCAGGAACAGAAGGCCAAGATTGAAGTGGACGCCAAGGATCTGGCAGCCATCCAGGCTTACCTCAAATCCAAGAACACCCAGCATAAGGTTATTTAAAGCGTGATCACATACTCAATAAAACCAGATGGCGGATATTTTGAATGACTTCTATGTTGTGGCGGTAATGACCAATCCTGAGCGGTACAAGACTCGTCCTCGCCTGTTTCGCGAGTTCCAGGAACGGATGAAGAAGTATGGTGCCAAGATGTATGTCGTGGAGGGTGCACTCGGCGGTCGCAATTTTGAGGTGACGGATGCGGCAAACCCCCAGCACATCCAGATCCGCACAGACTCCGAGCTCTGGCTGAAGGAGAACCTCATCAATATCGGTATCTCTCGTCTGCCTCCCACCTGGCAGTATGTGGCATGGATCGACGGGGACATTGATTTCGTCCGCCCCGACTGGATGCAGGAGACGGTCCACGAGCTCCAGCACCATCCTGTGGTCCAGATGTTCGAGGATGCGGTTGACCTGGGCCCGAACCACGAGATCATTACGACGACCAAGAGCTTTGCGTACTGCTACAAGAACGGCATGCCGCATGCCAATATGGTGAGCAAGGATGAGGGATACTACTACGAGGGATCTGGCGGTAAGGGAATGTACTGGCACCCCGGATACTGCTGGGCTGCCACTCGCGAGGCTATCAATACCCTCGGGGGTCTGTTTGAGCACGGCATTCTGGGTGCAGGCGACCATCATATGGCCTGTGCCCTTGTGGGCGAGGCGAAGCGGTCTATCCCTGCGGGCATTCACCCGCACTACGCCCGTCTCGTGATGGCATGGCAGGACCGGGCCCTCCGTCTCCACAAGAACATTGGGTACGTCAAGGGCACGATCTACCATTTCTGGCACGGCAAGAAGCGTGATCGCAAGTACAAGGACCGCTGGGCCATTATGCTTGAGAACAATGTGGATCCGTCCGTGGACGTACACAAGGACTGGCAGGGCGTGTGGACACTCTACCCTGGCCACGAGATCCTGCGTGATCAGCTGCGTGACTACTTCCAGTCTCGTAACGAGGACAGCATTGATAAGGAGTAAGTTTCAGAACTCATGGGCACGGTGGTATGCTCCATACACCAAGAACACGAAGTCTTCCAGGTCGCGGATTTCGTACATGATACTCAAAATGAGCGTAGCCACATCCGAGCTCAGCTGTATTTCGCAGTTGTACGTGTACGCCGCATTCCGGATGTTTTTCAGGAGGGAGTGAAACCGGTAGAGGTTAGGGTCATTTGTCTCAAAGTATTGCCACCGTGTATCTTCCGTTAGCGAGTTTATAAAGACCGCAAACTGAGGAATGTTCATGGATATAAAGTTTTCGTGGTGGATCTCGTCGTACCCGTGCTCACGCATGACCTGAGTCACACGCAGCCACCGATTATCCCGCCGATCGGAGGCTGACATTGGCAGGCGTTGACCCTCATGGTACAACTGAAATCCGTTCTTCTGACGGAAGTTCCATGCCAAACGAAGACGTTTCGTGTCTTCGCGTGATAGGACTGTGCGGGTATATGGGTTCTTGATTTCAAGTTCCTTCTGCGACCACTGGATGATCGATCGCTGGTCGAACCAGTATACTTTACCCCCCTCCTCGATGGAAAAATAGTCATGGGGGTGAACAGCCGTCTTGGGATCCATCGTGATAATTTCATCGTCGTTGTGGCACAGCGATCGTTTCAGGACTCCTACCCCCGCAATACGGAGCGGAATTCGAGCAAGCACTCCGCGGATAAGGGACTGGATTTTCAAGATACTGGACAGGATTCCCGGATTCTTTTCGACCCACCGATTGGTCTTCTTGCAACGCATGTGCTTCCCACAATACGGCAGGTTTCGCAGTGCTTTTGATTCACATCTATCAATTGATGACTTATTTTTACATGCAAGACAGCTCATACTTTATTGTATTTACAATCCGATGATACGAAAATACAATACGATACGATTCTATTCGGTAAAAACGGATCAGGGGTAAATCAGGGAAACCCAATAGCACAACATACACCATGGCAGCCCCCGCAGTCGTCAACGTCTCTAAGATCTCCGCCTCCGATATCCAGTTCTCCGAGCCTCGCCCGAATAAGCAGGGTGGTAAGTCTATCTCGTTCAAGTATCTCAACCAGAATGTTCAATTCCGTTTCCCTCAGCTTGGGTTTCCTGGTGGTTGTCTCGTGAAGGAGAACGAGAACAAGGATGGGTCGACGACGACGTCTTACACGATGTCGGCGTCGCTCCAGGGCTGCGACCCGTACGGTCGCGAGCCAGCAACGGGCACGGACGACATGTCCAAGGCTTACAACTTCCTCCGTGACTTCCAGGAGGCTGTCATCCAGGCTGCCGTAGCGAACTCTGCCGCGTGGTTCGGCAAGAAGCGTGGCGAGGAGTCGATCCGCGACTCATTCAACAAGTTCCTCTCGGTGTCGGTCGACAAGACCAACGATGGCTGGGTCCCGAACGGCAAGTACCCGCCGTCGCTCCGCTTCAAGCTGCCGGTGTACGACGGTCGCGTATCTATGGAGGTGATCGGCGAGGACGGCACGGATATTCCTCTCCAGCCCTCGTCGCTGCAGGAGGCGTTCCCGAAGGGCTGCTCAGCCAAGATGGTTGCCCAAGGCAGCATCTACGTGATCGGGCAGGGTTTCGGTCTGACGTGGAAGCCGACCTACGTCCAGGTCAGCAAGCGTAAGCGTCAGACGGCTCGCGAGATGTTCAAGGACGACATGGACGATGCCGAGGATGTCCCTGCCCCGGTCGTGGGTGGTGCCAAGGCAGCGTTTGCCGAGGAGGACGAGGAGGAGGAGGAGGTTGAGGAGGAGTCGGAGTCGGCTCCTACGCCTACGGTCGCTGCTCCGGCTCCCGCACCAGCTCCGGCTCCCGCACCTGCTGCGTCGGGTCGTCGCAAGGTGGCTGCGAAGGCCTGAGTATCTGATGGAGGAGCGTAGAGCACGCCATCATCATCCACAAATAATGTAAAGAAGACGTCAAACCGATACGTTCTTTTTTCATGTACACATCCCGGAAGCCTGTCGTTTGTATTGCACACGATGCAGAGTGAATCGGGCTGAATATACTTTACAAGGTCAGACGGTCGAATGATGGCAAGAGATGTTCTCTTCTGCAATTCTTCAATCGTTGTCCAGCCGTACCGCATACAGTCTTCATACGCAGCTTCTGACATCATAGACCATACGCTCCTGTCCCTAGACTCCCACTCTGGCTCCTGAAGAAGGGTCGCGAACGCGTTAGAGTAGAACCAGTAGCATGTGTGGGACTCGCCGGTGTGTTCGGCAAGACCTACACGCTGGTTTTCATCGTATAGCCAGTACACTTGGTAGTCCGAATCCGAGAATTCGGGATCGAGGTTCCCACGGAACACTTCCCGTCCATCGTACGTGTACTCTTCCACATCCGTCCCCAGATCAAAGTTTGCGATATCGGTGTTTGCGGGGTATAGCACGCCCGTCCTTTTCTGTGACAGCATGCCGATCAATTATGGTTTGACGATAAGTTTTATAAGCAAATAACCCGCAAGGATTTCAAGGAGTTTAACCAGCGTGTGTTCAAAAGAGTTGCCGGGACGTATCTCGCCCTGGAATCCAAAGAACCGGACGTCGTGGAGATACTGCAAGATATGGTAGAGCAGGAGAAACGGTATGATCGCGGGAAGGAAGTAAGCTAGGCTTCCCGAGAGCACATGGATGACAACGTAAATGGGATCTTTGTACCAGATCCGCATCTTATGAAAACGACACGGTAATTTTCACATCATGTTTCTTCAGGGACTTAGTTGCAGAGTGTGACAGCTCGTGCCGCTTCTTTCGGGTGTGCTCGGATGCCGTGGTCTTCTTATCCGTCGTAGACATCCGGGTCTCCATATCCGCATGGATATCGTCACGGTGCTCAAAAAGGTACTCAATGACATCGTCTTCGATAGCCCATGCAAAGAAGTTCAGCTGACCTACGGTGGTGGACACCCCATGGAAGTTCACTCGTGTCCAGCGACAGAATGGGTCGAACATCTTCTTGCTGTAGGCTTTGAGGTGGGACTTGTATGCGAGGTAGACGATCACATGCTTCCCAGCCTTTGAGATGTAGGATACGTTGTTCATCTTGGAATAGTTGGTCACAAACCAGTCGAGGATTCGGAGAGAGATATTGGTCTTGTTTTCCAGAATGTTGCGGAGGAGAGTGAGGCGGTCGGGAGTATAGAAGGATTCAAGTCGGTGGAGAACCCAATCTTCCTGTGTAGAAATTTCGGCTGTGGTCGTCATTATTTATCCGCAGGGTTTTCCTGTAAATCGGATTACGCATATGTCGTACCAAACATATAACAATGGAAGTGTTCGACCTTCCTTTAGATGCCTGTACCCATCTCACCCACCGAATCAAGAAAATCTGCCGGGATCGTGGATACGACTACCGGAATTATAAAACGCAGGTATATCGACTTCTGGCTACCGACCTGGGTAAAGTGTGGGCCCGTCGCCGGTCGATCCACCGTGTTCTCCGCGACTACGGCGTCGCCGACCAGCGGTCGGACAGCTGGCACCTCCGCCGTTCGGAAATGATGACAGCGTCCGAGATTACCAAAGCGTTTAAGACAGCATCGCCCTCAGCCAAGAAGGAGCTTCTCATGCGGAAGCTCGATGGACCTAAGACGAACGATGGAGGACCAATTACAGCCTGCCTTTGGGGTACGCAGTTTGAGCCGCTGGCGAAGGAGATATATGGGGACATCCAGGGTGGTGCGGAAATCGTAGATACCACCTGCGTCGTCCATCCTATCTACCCGTTTCTAGGGGCATCCCCTGACGGTATTGTGCTCATGAAGGACAAGATGGATTATCGGTGGGGGAAGCTGGTAGAGTTCAAATGTCCCATCTCGCGAAAGTTCACGCAGGAGACTCCTATTCCCGACGCTTACTACCACCAGATGCAGATGCAGATGGAGTGCTGTAATATTGATGAATGTGATTATGTGGAGATGCAGTTCAAGACGGTGGGACGAACAGAGTGGAATACGACAGAGTCTCCGTACAAGGGAGCACTGGTGGTGTATGACGATGGCAGGATCTCCTACAAGCCAAAAGAGGAAGATCCGGACATCTGGAAGTCAAAGATTGAAGGTGATGAGCACCGGGTAGTGTGGTGGCTCCTGGGGAATATTCGGATCGACAATGTTCTGCGGGATCCGCGGTGGTTATCTGATCACATTGACGAGTTCAAGGAGTTCTGGCGTATGGTTCAAGACTGTCGGCGAGACCCGTCTAGAATTGAGCATTATATCCCTCCCACTGCCCCACCCGCACCCCCAGAGCCTGCCCCTTCGGTGGCTTCTGGGAATCCGGGGCTCGCAGGTGGGTCGTTGATTGTGCGTACGATGAAGCTTCACCTTGGGACTGAAGTTGCTGAGACGTCCGATCTAGAAACTCCGGAACCCCAAACTTCTCACGAGAGCCAGCAAACAGGACTCCTACCACAATAAGTCCAACGATAGCAAGAGCTAAGAGTCCAGAGTTTTTCATTGCTCGTTCTATTGTAAAACGGATAGAATTAAACACGTCAGGAAACAATAATACAATGCCGACGACCGAAGAAGTCCTTAAACTCATGCTCCAGCAGCGTGGTGTCAATACGTCTGCACCCCAAACGATTGATACAGATTTCCCAGCTACCGTTACCAAGTACGGCGACACGCTGGTCTTCATAAGCAACCGTACCCGTATTACCGAGGATCAGGTTCTGCGTCTAGTCTCTTTAACCCAGGAGCATGGCGGGACTCGTGGTATAGTGGTTGTCCAGATCCCGCCATCTGATACGATTCTGGAGGCTGTGGCGGCTCAGAGTCACGTTCTTCAGATCTTTCATACGGGGCAGCTAACGTTTGATGTTACAACGCACCGTGCGGTTCCGCAGCATCGGATCTTGGATGCAGAGGAGACCAAGAATTTCCTGGCACGCTTCGGGATTTCTCTCGATGCGATCGCGAAAAAGATGATCGCCGATCATATCCAGATTAAGTCTGAGGATCCCCTTCTCCCTCAAATTGCGATGAAGCACAAGGAGTACATGCCTACACCCCATATCTGGTCTCAGGATGCTCCAGTCCGTTGGATAGGGGGTAGACCCGGGGATATTATTGAGGTTCTACGCAAGTCTCCCGATGCAGGTGCGACTCCTTATTACCGATTTTGTGTAGCGACTGTATAATAATACAATGGCTGATCGTTCTACTTTTGAAAAAATGATGGACGAGTACAAGTCTAACTACGTCCAATTTGTAACTACTGGGAATGAGGCGTATAAGACAGCCTATAAGAACGCACAGGACGCCATTGACAAAATGCTCACTGCCCGGCAAGATGAAGTCAAGTCGCAGAAGTCCGACATGCAGCATTTTGTCGATTCTTACCAGAACGGCAACGATGATATGGGTAAGGAGTATGACAAGGCTGCCGAACTTCACACGAGTGCCCAGAAGATATCTGACGATTACGAGGCCGCCAAGAATCGGTACGATCTATATACTGAAAACTCACCAAAACTCCCGGCGATCGATATATCCAATGGATACGCAATGATATTGCGACTCGGTATTGTTCTTATTTTGATACCTATTATGTTCCTGATAGGGTTCTGGTCTCCCCAAATGAACCCGTTTGCGGCATCAGCACTCCGACCGGGTCAGCCGTTCGAAATGAATATTACGTCGCCGATGTTAAGCCCGATGATGGGACGGAGGGTATAGCGGGCAGTTCTGGAAGAGACATAGAAGGAACAGAGCTCACTGCACTCTGAACATTCGTCATCAGGGATGTGAACGTGAACATCACCAGAAGGAGAACAAGCATTCCGAGAATCGCAATAATATAAATGTAGTACGACGAGGAAGATCCACCTCCACCTGCCCCTGCTAGAGTGGAATATACTGTGTTGAGCTTTGACACTTCATCTTTTTCAGTAAACAGCATACTAAGATCACGCTTGAACTGGTTGAGATCCTCCGCGAAATTGATAGGGGGCATTTGTCCAAGCGTTGACTTGCCCGAAGTATACATCTGCTGAATAGAGGCAACAATCGTCGACAATTGCTGATTCATTTCAGTAATTGTGGAAATAAGCTTCGCCCGCTTTGTAGGATCCTGAGTCTTTACAGCCTCTGATAACATCTCATTGTATCGTTCGCGTATCTGGTAATACTGTGCGAGTGCACTGTCGGTCGCACTGTTCTGATCCTGCAACGCCTTATTCAACGCCTCGTTATCCTTGTTTTCACTGATCACCGACGCAGGGTCCAGGGTCGTAGAATTCCAAAGATCAGATGAATCGGAAGGGTTCATTACAAATAGACATGAAATTATCGTGGATCTATATAACAAGAAGATGGCAGAGTATGCCCAAGATTTCCAGACACAGTCTCAGGGTCTCATGAGTTACATTCAGGGTCAGCTTTCGAGTGTTGTATCATGGACAGCCTTGCCTGGAGCCCTCAGCAAGATCGTTGTGTCTCCCACGGGATTCGTATGGGGCTTCAACTCAGCGGGAAATGTGTATACTTGCAAGGAACCTTGCGACGGTGCAAACTGGAAAGCGGTACCTTCTCCCCCCAACATGCTTGGAATGCCGCTAGACATCGCGGTGGACGATCAGAACGTTTACATTTTATACAACAGCCAGTCGGCGACAAAGCCAGGGTGCCCTGCGGGTGGGAAGGGAATCACAAGTGTGAAAACAAGCGGAGGATACCATATCCGGCTGTACACGAAGTCGGAGTGCGACAGCATCGGGGGAAACTGGATAGGAAACGGTGCCAGCAACTGGGGAATGAAGACTGACGCGGTCGGAGAGTGCTACGGTGTTCCGGGAGGAAATCCTAGTTTTTGCAGCACGGATCAGTCTCCGTCCCCCGAAGCTGCGGCGGCGGCGGGTGAGTCCGTAGGTTCTTCGCCGAGTCTCGGAGGAGTGTCACTTGCCTTCTCAACACAGCACTCTGATGGATCTAGTAGTTGGTCTACTCCCCAGTCCATTCCAGGAACTCCACCTGCTAATCCTACGATCAACATTACCGATCAGTTCATTTTCGTGGGAAGCCAGGGATGCTCAAAGCCGTGTACCACAGGTTCGTGGGTTCCGATTTCTCAGCCGCCTGGAAGCCAGGGGATTGTGGCTGCAAGTTCTGGGAACACCTATGCCCTTGCGGCGGCGGCGAACGGCGAGAAGAAGATTTATCAGAGTTCGGGCAACGGACAGGGAGGGTGGTCGGAGCAGGGCGGAATGTCGGGGGTTATGCCGCTGGCGGTAGGAGCAGACTCGAAATTTATTATTGGAGTTGATCAGGCGTCTTTCCGACCGGTGCGGTGTTCTCCGCCGTACACCAATGACGATTCGTGTCATCCAGACAATACATTCACAAGCCGTCCCTTGCCTGGATCGCACACTGTGTCTGTCAATCCGCGTTCTTACCAGACATACGTTGCCGCAGCAACGTCTGGGTCGACGGGTAATCTTTACCAGCGTATAGACCCCGGAAGCATTGACAACTCGGGGGCTCTGGATCAGACACGTCAATACCTGTCTCAAATGGACAGCGACGTGAATGCCCTTGGAACTGCGACGAGCACGCAGGATGCACAAATTGAAGTTGGAAAGGTCAAGCAGGCGGCTAACACGGTAATTAAGAAGATTTCAGATATCCGCGAAGAGCGGGAGAATACGGCAGCCGAGCGTGATCGGATAAAGCGGAAGATTCAGACGGTAGGAGGTCCGACATCGGACTATAAGATGAAAATCCTTCAGACGATCACAATCACCCTTGCACTCGTTCTTCTGTCCTATTTTGTCCTAGGACTTGTACTTCCCCCTATAGCAAATATGAGCATCGCGATTGTAGGTATGCTTGTGGGTCTCGGGTTCGCAATTTCCTTTGCTGTCAATAAACAATGACAGATAAAGATCTGAAGGCAAAACTCGACAAGTCTCTATCAGACTGGTCCGATGATCCGAGAGCCCTACAGTCCGCCCAGGAATCGTATAACCGTGCAGTTCAGAATCCCGATGTCGACCCCGACACGCTCGAACAGCTTCGGTTCCGTTATTACAGCATGAAGAATGGACCTGCGTGGGCAGATCAAGAGAGGAAGGTGATTGTTGATAAGAAGATGACCCCTGTCCTTGATGCATACCGCCAGCAATATGACGATCTGGATAACCAAAGTGCAGTCCAGGCAGCGTACACGGACTCCATTGCCACTATCCGGAACAAACAGCAGTCCCTGAAAGAGAGTGTGTCAGGAAATATTGATTTCCTGGGAAATCTCCTGTCGGAGAAACTCCAGAAAATTGGGGCTTATGATAGGTACATTGAGCTCACGGATCCCACGACCGCAACTCCGGTTCCCGCAACATCCAATCCCATGGTCGCATACTTTTCGAGCTTTCCTTCGTCGTTTGCAACTATCCTCGATGTCTTCATTGCAATTCTCATTCTACTGATGCTCATCATTATTTTCAGGAAGTCGGGAATAGCGTTCACAGGGTTTAGGGGTCTATTTGGAAGTTCCTACTACAATACTCAGCCAGGATTACCGAATATCAAGATTTCAAGCCCAGGGCTCAGTCCAGTCAGCAAGGTAGCATAAATGTTTCCACTGAGGATGGGGAATCAAAGTACAAGTTCGCAAGGTACGTTTTCGAGTTTCCAATTGGCGAAAAGACACGGCAGAAGGCACCGGGGAGTGGCAGTCCGTCAAATGTGCAGAGGGATACGAGATCGTCGTAGAAAACAATATCGTTATGAGGGTCTAGAAGGACTCTGTTACCGTTATATTGAAAGGCTAGGTATCCCACCATTTCGTTGGGATGAAACCCAGGAATTCTCTTGAATTCGGACAGGGGTATAGATGTCCACTTCGGTGGAACTTGGATAGACACAAACGGGATCCATGTGTACGTGAACGTCAGATACGGTTTAACTGACAGAAGACCGGTGGGTGTTGCATGCTGTATCTCGAACATGAATGGAGTGGGACCGTATAGATCCGTCACTTTTCTGCACAGTGTGGTAATCATACGTCCCGACCACCCCTTCTGTCTGTGTCCTCTGTCTACATAATTGAAACACATTGCGACTACCATGAAGGACTTATCGATTCCGATCCAGTGACCGCGTTTCGCGGCTAAGATTCCGATGCGTGGGATCCACGCGAGAACGTCATCATCGCCCATAGACGGGCGTCTCAGTTCAAATTCGTCTTTCCAGACGGAAAAACACCAGTCTCGGACATGTTTTGGAACGTTCTTCCATACATCGGTCTTGATTTCAGGGTAGGATTGGTAGTCAAACTCTCTGTCTATCATTGTTCCTGCTCGCCCCGGGGAACGTTGGATTGGAAGTGTCTCCCACATTTCTTACATAGATACAAGAGAGGATGGAAGGAAGTTTAGCATATTGGCTGATAGCTCTTACGGCAATTGCCATCCTGCTGCTATCACAACTACACACGGTTCATCGCGAGATGTTCGATAACGAGAGGGAGAAGGATGGAGACACCGATACGCACGAGGACTTTCCAGAGATCTACGATGATTTCTATGCGAGCGTCTACGATAAGCTTTTTACAACGCCAGAACGTATTTCGTTTGAGAAGGCATCGATCAAGGAATATGCTTTGTCGGAGTGGCCGAAGGATGAGATCAAGCTCCTCGATGTGTGCTGTGGCAGTGGTCCTCACGTTGACTGGCTGTGCCGGGAAGGAATTGAGATTGTGGGAGTCGACGCGTCGGAACCAATGTTGAAGAAGGCTCGGGAGAAGTGCAAGAGTGCTCGTTTTTACAAGGGCGACATCGCCCGGGCGGAAACGTTTGCTCCGAAATCGTTCTCCCATGCCATGATGCTCTACTTCTCTATCTACCAGTTTCAAAACGCCAAGATGATTCTTGATAACATTTACTCGTGGCTGCGTCCAGGTGGAATCTTTGTGATTCACTTGGTAGATCCTAACAAGTTCGACCCGATCCTGGATGCTGCCTCGCCGTTTGGTCCGTTCTCGGTGCAGCGGTATAGCGACGAGCGAGTCATTGATTCTGACGTGTTCTTCGACAAGTTCAAGTACAAGAGTAGGTTCGTCAAAGATCCCGACTCCGATAAGGCTAGATTCGAAGAGGTATTTGAGTTTGACAAACCAAAACACTCTTACCGCGAAAATATCCATCAATTGACTATGCCTGGGGTTTCGGCGATGCTGGACATTGTGCGTTCTTCAGGGTTCACACGTCATGAAATGGTGGACATGACATCAATAGGTTATGAGTATCAATATCTTGTCTACTTTTCTAAATAATAGTACCCATACAGTATGAGCATGAGAGTTCACAAACAGTACAGAATCATGGGTGGCGGCGGGACATCGATGGTGACCTCTGCTGGACCCCACCCTCATATCAACATGGCGAACAATTGTATCATAAACCTACGACAAATCAATGGAATTGACTTTCCGAGAGGACCAGGTCCGTTAGGATACTTTTTAACGATGTGTTCGGATGGTCATTCGATGTACTGGCACCAGGGAATGGCTACGGAGGGTACACAGGGTGCAACGGGACCCACCGGACCACTTGCGGGGAAACCAGGACAGATCATATTTCACGATACAGACAAGGCAAACGGAAATCCAGCACTGACCTTCGATTCTTCAACTGGAACGACGAATATGCAGAATGCGAACGTATTTGGAACCCTCGTGGTTCACGGAACGATTATTGGAAATTTCAATGCTCCTGCGTATAGTATTGCAGGCGTGTACCTTGGTGGGGGGTATATACGTACTGGAGCGGGTGCACCCAATTCGATCGGCGGGTGGTCAATTACGAACGGAACCCTGAACAATGGAAACATAAGCATACTTCCTAATGGTGCGATCATGACTCCAGGATACTCTGGCAACTTTATTGGTGGTGTCTCTCTGTATGCTGGATGTCTCAGCAATGCATATGAGACCAGCAACATGATTGGGGGAAATATGCTTTTGAACGGAACGTTGGGAGTAGGAACGTCTCCGGGTGGATACGCTCTCAATGTCAACGGTCCTTCCTTTATGAATTCGACACTCACTGTACAAAATAACATCACGGCGGTCGCGGGTCTCACGGTGAATGGCTCTGCTACATTTTCATCCATAGAATCGCCTGGAAATATGAACGTAGACGGAAAAACAACGCTTGCAGATACAACCGTCCAAACTCTTAAGATAACTGGAGAGAAACTTAACGCACCAACCGCGGCTGCCCTCCTGTCGTCTGCGATCATTTCGGAGACTATGGTGGTTGGTGGACGTACTACGCTGGCAGACGTGTACGTTCGATCTCTCCGCGTGAACGGTTCTACACTGTTTGCCCCTAACGCTACGGCGACTGTATCGTCCGCTCAGATTTCAGGAACACTTGATGTCGTAGGGTTATCAACACTTGCAGATACAACGGTGGACACCTTATCAGTGCGGGGATCAACAATTGAGGCACGGGACACACGTGCAACTCTATCATCTCTTACAGTCTATAACGATCTCAAGGTTTATCGTGATATTGTTAACTTTTCGGGATACACTACGTTAGGCGACACAAGCATTCGATCTCTGGAGGTGGGGGGAGAATTCATCCATGCTCCGTTATCATTCGTAACGGCTTCAAGCCTGCTCGTTTCCAACGATATTGTTAGCGTCTCTGGACGCACGACGCTCCAAGATACGCGGGTACGTTCGCTGCTGGTCAACGGTACGCTTGATGCAGTCTCCTGTCAAACAACTCTTTCATCGCTCGACGTGTACCACAATGTAAATATTGGAGGACGTACTGTACTTCATGATACACACATTGTAGATTCGTTGGTTGTTGGAGGTAGACTGGATGTTCTGACTTCTCAGACAACAGTCTCTGCCCTTGCCGTGCAGAACACGTTGGTGGTATCTGGATCAGCTATACTCCAAGATACACTGCTCTCAACACTCTGTATCTGCGGATCCGTCGTCTCCGCCTCGAATGCCCTTGCGACCTTATCGTCTCTGACGGTACACAACGATATTGTGGTGGAGGGAAAAGCAGTTTTGTCGGGGGAAACAACTACGGTACAGAATCTCGTTGTCAAAGGAACGAGTCTCAGTGCAGCGGATGCGGTAGCCAGTCTATCGGTTCTCAGCATCTGCAAGGATCTCACCGTTGAGGGAGATACGACGGTTCAATCACTTGTCGTGAACGGATCGACTCTCGCGGCACCCATGGCATCTGCTTCGTTTGGACGGGTCGGAGTATCTGGGGACATGGCAGTTGGAGGAGTCCTTGGTGTATCCGGGAATATCGTCATCGGAGGACAAGCTACGCTTTTAGATACGTCGGTACAGACTCTCACTGTCAATGGAAATACTCTGAACGCCTCGAATTCGGAGGTCGCTGTATCGTCCTTGAACGCATCCAAGACTCTCACTGTGAACGGACGATCAATACTGTCTGATACCGTTGTGCGAACGATGACTTTGACTGGATCGACCCTGAACGCCGGAGGATCGTATGCGACATTTATGGACGCTGCTGTTTCAGGATCACTTGAAGCACGGACTCTCGCTGTTTCGGGTCGGGCGACATTTGGAGAAGGTATCGCAATCTCTGGTACTCTAGCAATATCAGCTCTATCTGAAGTTTCATCTATAAATGGTGTAGCTGTATCCACGAACGCGACGATAAGCAGTCTGTGTGTAGGGGGCGTGTCGTCGGCAGCCGGGGTCGTTGCAATTGGTGCAGGTGCCGGAGATTCGGGGACAGGAGCATACTTGACAGCAATTGGAGTCAACGCAGCATCTAAAAATACGGGAGCATACGTGAACGCTATGGGAACAAGTGCAGCAGAACAGAACACTGGGCGAAACGTTGTAGCGATCGGTATGAATGCGGCAAAGACCAATTCGGGAAACTACGATATAAATATCGGGGACTTTTCGGGAATGAACCAGACCGGTTCTAGCAATGTGGGTGTGGGAATGCGTTCACTTGTTGGAAATAGAGGGTCCCTCGTATCGGCTGTTGGGTTTTCGGCAGGAGAGGGATCAACGGCAAATAGTTGCGTGTATATTGGCGAGCGTGCTGGAATGAGTAATACTCTGAGTAATTCAGTGTTTATTGGTCGTAATTCGGGAGGGTATACTCCTGATACCCCAAATACATTCGTGGTGTACTCTTCGCAGCAGGGGGTTCCGGCGGTGCAGGTTGATACATCAAATAACGTTATGGGAATAGGGTGTGTCCCCAATCCAGCCTACGGTCTGACAGTTGGTGGTCCGATCGCGAATACAATCAATGTCGTGTGTATCAAGACCACCGATACATTCGAACTATCGACTTCGAATTATTCAACCTACTTCAATTTGACGTGTGAGGCTCCAGTGGTTCTTCTTCCAGGAGACAGACCTATCAAGGGAAGTTATTGGGTCATCAAGAACAACTCGACGGCGGCGATTACGCTTGCGTGTTCTGGGGGATCATTCAACACAGATGGAATAAAAAGCACAACACTTGCGATCGGTGGGCTCGTGACGCTGATTTATTCTGGAGCTGATTCGGTATATTACACGTTCTAAACTTCTTCCAAAGAACAATGATCTCAGACAACCGTACGGTCGCAGATTTCCAGACATTCACATTCTCTGGACATTCGCGAACACTCGCACACAAATCTCTGCTCCAAAGTATTCAGCTGGGGCACGCAGATTATGCGTGCTACTGGACTCTGGAACTCCTGTGTTCTGGACTCGTTCATTCCCTGTGGAATACGCTGTTTGAAGCAGGGGGGCTCTACGTCCACCGATGCCCGAACATGTTCACCTATCTGACATCACAGTACGAACGGTTCTCAACGATCGAAGACATGTTCACGATCCATACGATGACGGATATACGTAATCACGAAATTGCCAGGCTGCTCGTGTGTGAGACCGCGGTGGCTCTTTCAATAGCGAAAAAACAGAAACCTATTACCCTTCCCACCATCAAACCCCTCCACGATTTTATGCCGGAAACTATCCGCGAGAACCTGAGGGCTACGACCCAGACAGCGTGCCTTCCGTTCACGAAAGCGGACGATCCCTTTGAGCTAAAAATCCCGTTCAATGAGTTCTGCTTTTCCGTTCAGACACGCGATGCCCTGAGGGCACTTTACTGGATGTCGTGGATTCTGACGTATGCTCGCGAACAGAAGAAGCGGACAAAGCAGTCTCTCATCGTTGCGGAACGCCGCAATCCCTACGTCAACTCTAAGTTTTCCAGAGCTCTGGTGTGGATGTTCTGGGATGTCATCAACGCACATACGAATACGTATGTTGAATCCCTCTACAAACTGTATTGTCTGCGATGGGAGCCCAAGCTCGCGAAACCACGGCAGCCTCTTCTCCTTTCAGCCCTGATCTTTGTGACCGAATCACCCGATCCACGCGAACCAGCTAAGAGAAACGAGCTGGAGATCTCGGCGGTTCTTCAGAAGATTCCGCAGCTGCTGGAAACGATACAAGCCACCCGCAATACTTTCCAAGCTAGAGAATAATGCCTGCACCTACTGATACCCAGAAGCTCCAGATCTCAGCCTTCCAGGGTCTTCTGTTCTACATCTTGGCTAACCCCATTACGTTTCGTGTGATGGACGGACTCGTGACGTCTGTGACGGGACCCTATACCACGTTCCGCATCTTTGAGAACGGAGTGCCTACTGGATTTGGACTCATGGTCCATGCCTTCGTATTTTTCGCGGTGACTCTGGGACTCATGTATGTTTAGATACAGCTTGACCTTACATATACAAATGTATCGTGTCACAAAGATGGGGATGGTCTACATGAAACCTACTATCACATACGTGACCAACTTTCTTTGGTGTGGAAACCAGTGTTTGAATCCACACGAAAGGACGTGCCGAACTCTGCATCCCCAGAAGGACGGGTCGGTAAAAATTGAAGTCCATCCGTACCCCAACGTCCTGGATCGGATTGATTATCGCGAGGAGGTGTTAGTCAACAAGTTTGGGGACGGTTCGTTCTCGGAGAATAACGATCTGTTTACGCCGACTTCTTCGCAAACCACGACGGGCAGCACTTCTTCACCTCGGACAGAGCCACGCCAACGACCTTCGAAGCCTCGGCCTTCACGAGCTTGACAGCCTCAATGACGTGGGGGAGGGACACGTCGCACCAGGTCGTGAGCTCCGTCTTCTGCTCCTCCGACAGGGGAGAGTCGCGAATCGCTTTCTTGACCTCGTCAATAATAAACTTCGCCTTGTCCTCGTCCGAGCGGTCGGCAAGGATCTCCACCTCGGCGATCTTCTTGATCACAAACTTCAGGAGCTCGGACTTGTTCGCGAAGTCGACTATTTGGGCGGGTACGGTCACGGAATCTGTCATAGTCCTGTGTTTAATTCTAGGGCTTACAAAACTTTTGATAGAATAACTCACCGCATGGAGATCTCTGATATTGTATACCTTGCCTTTGCGACGATCATGGTTGTTGTGGTTCTTCATATTGGAGTCTTCTGGGTGTCCAGGATGATTCAGCCGCCTAAGCCGAAGGTCGTCTATGTTGACCGCACACCCCTTCCGGCAATTATACCCCCCGATTCCACACCCATCCCGCCACCTGTAGTTGTTCTCCCCCCGCGTGTCGAGCCCCCGCAGCAGAGTTCACAGACGGTGAACGTACCAACATATGCTCCCCTCCCTCTACCGATTGTACAATCAAACAAGTCCGAGCCCCAGCTTCCTCCGCCGATCGAGACCCGGGAAGTCGATAAGGTCGGGTGGTCAGGTGGCAAGAGCTGAGTGATTTTGACGGGACGGGTCTAGGTATACATATAATAATGAACCGGCTCAAGACTCTCTACGGCTGGGACGCAGGATTGCGGATGACCCGTCAAGGCACAGTCGTGTCGTCGACGACGTATAAGGTCCCCCAAACAACCGGAATGCCAGGGTGGCTTTGTCTGACACGGGACGAGTCGTCGAAGCCGGTGGCGTTCTGGGTACAGCGAAAGGACAACGCGACTCCACAGGTTTTCAGAGTTGTATGGGACGAGCGGTGTTTTGAGGATACGATCCTGCGTGTCGAATACACCTCCACACATGTGTACATCGCAGATGTGTGGATGTGGAATGGAATACAGATGTTCAAGACCAGATCATTTGAACAGCGGTCTAAGTTTCTGAAGGCGGTATTTGAGGCTACCTATACTCCGTGCCCAGAGTTTGAGTCGCGTAGGGTTGACCTTCGTGAGAACGCGACTGAAATTCGGGGGCACGAGTACTATTCGGATGCCCACGGAGAAAAGGGTATATTTATTGAATCGAAGCCGGATTTTTCTGACAAGTATGAGATTGTCGCAACCGATATTCCAGATGTGTACAAGGTAGCCGATGTCGGATACCTGCGTGTACGCACAATGACACTCTCAAAACAGTTGAGGGCGTTGGGTAAGGTCTTCACTCTAGAGTGCGTTCAGAATGAAGATGGAACGTGGACTCCGAGAATCTAGTCTCCGTCCAATACAAATGGCTCGTAAACACACAACAATGAAAAAGGCTGGACGCCGCCACCGCCGTTCTCGCACCGCCAAGCGTGGAGGAGGATACAGCTTCGGAGGCTCTCTCCTTTCGGATGCTGGCGGTCCGAATGCTGGAAACGCTCAGTGGAACAATCATATGGGAAGTGACTGCGGTGCCGATCTCCAGGGGCGTGGTGGAAATAACCAGGCGGGCGGACGTCGTCGTCATCGGAAGACGGTAGCGGGACGCCGCCGTCGTAGCCGTCGTGGAGGTTCGCTAGCCCTCCAGCAGCCCCGTACGGGATACACGTTCAACGGATCTGGAGTGGCTGGAACAGCAGATACGGTCGCCGTTGGAAGTCCAGTAGTTGTTGTTTAAATTCTACTCTAGTATCAATGAAGGCAAACGTGGATACTGCTATTGCATCTCTACTTTTGTTGGTGACAATCGTCTTCCTTGTCCAGCGGCGGCTGGGGTACCTTGCTGTATGGCTTGTCCTCATAACTGTCGTGATCGGCTACGGTGTTCGCATGCCGCTTGTAGCCGCAGTGACGCTGGGTATTGCTACGATCGCGGGAGTCGTTCTCATTTCCGGACAGGCTCTGAAGGAGAACTACGAGAACCCTACTGAGAGCGAGGAGAAGAAGGAGGAGAAGAAGTCAAAGAAGGATGAGAAAAAGGACCCGGAGCCTCACTCGGACTCCAAGTCAAGCAAGATCGAAGATTCGCACCTGGATGCGGGAACCACAGTTCTGCACGCGTTCCAGAAGCTGAACCCTGAGCAGGTGCTGCAGATGCGTGATGATACGAAGGAGCTGATGGAGACACAGAAGCAGCTGGTGGAGACGCTCTCGTCCCTGGGACCTCAAGTCCAGCAGGGAGCAGAGCTCATAAAGAGTTTCCAGGGAATGTTCGGTGGAAACTTAACCGAAGTTCTGAAGCAGTGAGATGGCTGCCGCATACTTGAAATACTGATGGTTGGGATCAGATGAATTAATCTTAATAAGGGGAAGACCAAGACCGTGGGTCAAGATCTTCCAGGTCAGCAGGGTTGTGCCGAGATGGTAGTGTTCTACTACGTCGCTCCAGCCCGCGAACGTATTCCAGAGAACCTGGAGAGAGGAGATGGCATAGAGGATAATGGAGAATGTTGTGGTTTCCAGGGTTCCACCAAAGTAGACAAACAGGGCAGGGAAGAAGAAGTAGCACCCCCAAAAAAGAACGTGCCCGATCGGCTGGATAAAGAGATTGGCGTACACCGACAGGTGATCCATAAACTGCACTGGTCGAATTCGTTTGTCGATCTCCATGTACTTCCACACCACGTCTGCATGGTTCGGGTGATTAATCATCTTTCGTAGACTCGGTGGCAGCATCTCCTCCTTCAATTAGAATACCCCCGGCAGGAAATTCCAGCTGGTCAAACGTCTTGGGGTTCACGTACACCCATCGACCATTCTTCGATGCGGGATTAAGGTATCGAAGAAGAGGAGCCGTAATCCGGTTTCCGATCACAACAATACGAGTCATATCCTCGGTACAGTCCACCGTCTTACCAGACTCATCAATGTACCCAATGAAAAACCACGGAGGAAGAGGAGCATCAAAGACGCTATCGAGCTCGTACCCCTGCCCAGCCTCCGTCGCCCACTGAACAACGATTCGGTCAGCCGCGTAAAGACCGTGGTACTTCCGGATATGGTGGAGCACAATGTTGGCATTGACCCGGTTCAACGAATGATACTCAACCGAAGAAGACGAAGTTAGGTTTTCCAGATTGACAGCCTCCCATCCAGCAGTGAGATAGGTAGAGCCACGACGAGCACAGCAACGCTCTACCGCCGCGTAGACTCCTACGAGTCCGTAAGCGATATAATTTAGGGCATCGAGTGCCAAACGCCGCATTTTCTAGTATAGTGGATCAATGTGTAAATTAGAATGTATGCGTGAACACCATACGGTCAATCTCCAGTCCCATGGCGATTGATGTGGCGAGGGCAGTGATGATGAACGGGGTAGCCATGATGAACCATGCGACAATTCCGAGGTCGAGGCGGCAGAGCAGGTCGAGGATAAACACCGTGGCACCGCCAAACAGTAGCTTGGTACCGGCAGTCACAAATGCAAAGTCGGCGACATCAAATCCCAGCTGGATGGCGAGGAAGAGAGCATACAGGAGAGCCGGGGGGCAGAGGTTCTCGATGAATTTCATTTTGAGCCTTTATGTAGTATACATAAAATATGACGACTACTCCAGAGAAGATTCAGATGGTTGTGGACTATTCTGGAGCCTCCCATGACGATGCCAAGGCGATGCTTGTTAAACAGGGTGGGGATGTGATTTCTGCCCTAGTAGAACTAGCGGTGACTCCCGCGATCTCGGGAACGAAGTATATCCCCCCGACCCCTAAAATTGATGACGGTCACGACGACGAAACGCGGGAGCGAATCAGGCAGGGGAGGCTGATGGCGGAAATGCTCAACGCCTCACCGAGAAACGACCTCCGCGGAAAGGCAACGCACTACCCCCCGCGACTGGCATCCGTACCTGAAGGGACGCCCCCGGCTGCTGCTTTGCCATAATCTGAGCCTTGCCGTTTAGATCTGCGGGAGGAGGGTACGCGTTTGCATAATCAATGAGTTTCCGTTCGACGTTTGTAATATCACTGAAAACATCCATTTCATACGTCCGATCGTACGCTTTCTTGGAATAGGATGCATACGTCTCGGGATCATCAAGAGCCTTCACGGCATTTTCCCAGTCGTCTATTGTGTCGTACGAGCACGCGAGTTGGCTGTCTTTAATCCACTCTGCCATACCCTCTGTAGATCCAGACGGACGAGCACGAAAGTCAGTACGTTCAAATGGTTTGGTGTGCATGACAGGGATTCCATTGTACATGGACTCGAATGCTACGCGTCCCCAACTTTCGTACATGGATCCTACCAGCATAATACGTGTACGTTGAAGGACTACGCGGATATCGTCCTGAATATCAATCCACTCGATATTCTGAATGTTCTCGGGGACATTGATCTTGTTGTAGTACGGACGAACCCCCAGGAACTTCTTGTCAGGGAACCGACGTGCAAGCTCTAGAAAGATTCCAAGCCCCTTGAGGACGTTCGCGTTTACGATCGTAATACAGTCTCCGGTCGGAAGAGTTCCCCGTTCCTGGAACTTCAATTCGTTCTCGAGCATCATAGGGCGTGTACTCTCAACGTGCTTGAATACGGGAGACAGAGGCACTGTCTTCAAAATGTGATCCTTGATGTGGTCGGAAATAACCCAGAGTATCTCCGCCCACTTACCGAGACGAGGGTACTCGCGAACACTCTCTGTATCCTCGCCAAAATGCATCGTAACTAGGATGGGCTTCTGAAACTTCTCGTTCAGCTTCCGAACGAGCTTTAGGAAAGGAAAGTGGGGGGAACACCAGATATTCCCACCGTTGAGTTCTGGCTCGGACATGGTGAAGTGCTTCCACGGGATACCGCGATAGACTCCCTGCTTTCCGTTCGTGGGCTTACCCATCGTCACAAAGTTCACTGAATGTCCACGACGCTGTAGTTCTTTCGCCATAGCAACGTCGTGGAAATACGCTCCACATGGATCTGGCATAAATTGTGCAAAGAACACAACTCGCATTTATTTACTCTAAGACAGCTTTCTGACGAACAAGACGCGTGGGGTCTCCTCCGCGAGCCCAGGTCTGTTGAAAATTGTTCATATCGCGAAGATCCTCGCGAACGCTCGGGATGAGAGGATCGAACTGCTGGGGGAAGAATTTGTCGGACACGGTAGAGCACTCCTTGCGGGTACGGATCGAGGCACTCTGCTGTAGGTAACTCTCAGTATCCTTGTTGTACACGGGTGCACCACCGCCCATGTTCGGGGTGGTCGCCCAAGGGCGGGCAAAGGTCTGCTGGTGTCCCTTGAGACGCTGGGTACCCGGATCACCGAGAGCCAGGCGGGAGTAGAGGTCAACGTCGCATCCACCAGCTGCCGTATTTCCGAAGTTGCCGGTATAGTTCATCGTCACGAATGCAGACGCAAAGTCCGCGACGGGATCGAAGTTCTGGCAGGGTTCCGGCGGAGGGCGGGCGGTAGACAGGTAGTAATCCTGCTGTCCCTTATTATCGCGGGCATCGTAGTCCTGCTGCACTGTGTCATTCTTCTGACGAGTCGGGGCATAAAACCACTGCTGCGGGTTATTTGTCTGCGGTTCCTGGGACGTCATGCTTATTCTTTAAAACGGATAAACTTTCTGGGCTTCCTTCTTTGGAATCAACAATATGTCTGTTCTTTCTCCTTGTGATTGGATTGAACATGACGATTTCGGAAAGTATGTTATTGATATCTACGGACGGACAGATGAGGGCAGTTCAGCTCTTCTCCGAGTCCGTGGATTCAAGCCCTATTTCTATGTCGCATCCGAGTACGACTTTGCTACGGAAGAGCACGGAATAAGCAAGATCACGGTCACGCACCTGGAGAAGTACGACGTGTTCGCTGGCTTCCAGAACTTTGAGCCACTGAAGGTTCAGAAGGTGGAGGTGGAGTCCATGAAGGATTTCCGGATCGCAACGAAGGTTGCGAAGGATGCCCTGGAGAAGGGGAAGTCGATCTATACGGTCTACGAAGCGAACCTCCCTCCGCTCCTGAGGTTCTACCACGATCACGAGATTGCCCCGGCATCACCGGTAGCGTTTGTGGCAGGACCCAAGATCAAGGGCATGGAGAAGGCATCGTATGTAGACGTGTCAAATATCAAAAGCAAACCAAGTGCGGATACACCCTTAAAGGTGTCAGCTTACGATATTGAATGTATGTCAGAAAGCGGTCAGTTTCCAGTTCCAGACAAAGATCCGGTGATTCAGATCGGAATCACGACTCGGTGGTCGAATGCCATGACCAAATCTATTGCTCGCAAGGTATTTGTGTGGCCGTCTGTGGACAAGTCCGACGACCCATCTGTGGAGTTCAAGGGGTATCCTACCGAAGCAGATATGATTGAAGGGTTTATGGAGTATGTCCAACAGGAGGATCCCGACATTATCTGCGGATACAACACGTACGGCTTCGACGACAAGTTCCTAGCAACTCGAGCGAGGATATGTGGTATGAAACTGAATCTGTCCCGAGGACAGATCTGGGGCGATATTCTTCAGAAGAAGACGTTTGATCTGGCGTCTGGAAAGTATGAGGTTGAGTACCTGAAGACTCCGGGTCGTCTTACGATCGATCTCCTGCTCTCGATGCGTCGTGAGCATACCCTAGACTCCTACAAGCTCGATAATGTCGCTTCAACCTTTCTGCGGGACAAGGTCTTGAAGTTTGAGGGGAATACCGTTCATACCAAGACGACTCGTGGTCTCTACGCTGGGAACTACGTATGCTTTGATCTGGTGGGAAATACATCAAATCCTTACCAGGAGGGTCGCAAGTTCTTGGTGAAATATGTAACATACAACACATTCACTATCGATACTGACGGATTGTTTGGCGATCTCTCTGCAGAGGAGAAGAAGATGCTGGAGTGGTCGTTCACGAAGGATGACATTGGTCCTCAGGATATCTTTCGGATGCACCGTGGGTCTTCGAAGGATCGGGCGGTGATTGCCAAGTACTGTATCCAGGACTGCGACCTGGTTCTCACCCTGATGTCCAAGCTGGACACACTGACAAACTCTCGCGGTATGGCTGACGTCTGCTTCGTGCCTCTCCAGTTCCTGTTCTTGCGGGGTCAGGGTATCAAGATCTTCTCGAGGGTGGCGTACGAGGCGTCCAAGCGGAACCAGATTCTCCAGACGCAGGAGGCACTGGAGGGCGAAGGAATTGGGTATGAGGGTGCGATCGTGATCTCGCCCAAGATCGGGATGTACCTCGATACACCAATCGCTGTCCTGGATTTCAACAGTCTGTACCCCTCCTCCATGATCGGCGAAAATCTGTCGCCCGATACGCTGGTGTGCAAGAAGAACTATGCTGGAACCAGGCTGGTGTCTCAGGAGGGAATGACGGCGGAGCAAATGAAGAGCCTCAAAGTGGACACGCGTGAGGTCACGTACACGGAAGACGGTCAAACGTGTAAGTGCACGTATATCAAAGCCACGCCCGACCAGCCTCTCTCAACGGGTCTGATTCCTACGGCTCTCCAGATCATGCTGAAGAAGCGAAAGGAGGCCAGGAAGAAGATGGAGGATCCCAAGTTGGACGATGCTCAGAAGTCAGTGTATAACGGTCTTCAGCTGGCATACAAGGTCGTTGCCAATTCGATTTATGGTCAGCTGGGCTCGCGGACGTCTCCGATCAGGAAAATGTGTATTGCCGCGTGCACGACTGCAGTGGGTCGGCGTTCGCTCCTGTTTGCCAAGTCGACGGTGGAAGCTGATGGGGCGGAGGTGGTGTATGGCGACACGGATTCTATCTTCGTGAAGTTTCCAGGCAAGGATTTGCCCGGTGCGATTGCAGCAGGACAGGAGGCAGCGACCAAGATCACGAAGGGATGCCCTCACTCGGCATTTGTGATCGGGTACGAGAAGACGTTCTATCCGTTCATTCTGTTCTGTCGCAAGCGGTACGTCGGGATGAAGTATGAGGAGGATCCCACGAAGTGTAAGCGTGCGTCCATGGGTATCGTCTTGCGGCGGCGGGATAATGCACCCATAGTCAAGGACGTGTATGGCGGTGCCCTAGACATCATCCTGGAACAGAAGGATATTGGGAAGGCGGCGGAGTTTGTGAAGGGCATGCTGGTAAAGGTCATGAAGTCCGAGCTCCCCATCGAGAAGTTCGAGATCACCAAGCAGCTGAGGGACGATTACAAGGCGATGGCGGAAGGGTACACGGGTCACGCGACAATCCCAGCCCACCGCATTCTGGCAGACAGAATCACGAAGCGGGATCCTGGGAATGCTCCGTCTGTGGGTGAGCGGCTCCGGTACGTCTACATCCAGACCGACAAGAAGCTGCAGGCTGATAAGATCGAGACCCCAGAATATATCCTTGAGAAGAATCTCAAGTTGGACTCGCAGTTCTACATTACGAACCAGATCCAGAACCCGGTGGCACAGCTGTTCGCTCTCTGTATCGAGAGCCTTCCAGGGTACCGCGAGCCCCGACCTTCGTACAAGTCCATGTACGACGGAATGATTGCCGACGGAGCCGAAGATGAGGAGGCTACCTTGGGAGTTCTGAAGCACAAGGAGAAACAGCTGGATTCCCTGCTGTTTCTCAAGGCGGAGTATATCCAGAACATTATTCGAGCATCTCGGACTGGACCTCTCGATAACTGGTTTAAAAGGAAGTAAGATCGTCATACAAGTATTCAAATGAGTCAACAAATGATTGAACTTCTCGGAGATATTGCATACGCCCGGTCTGCCTTTTTTCGTCGGCACTCGGTGGTTCCTTACCACCTTATGCGTACGTTCTTGACGAACGAAGACAGGATGCTCGCACTCCTCACTCAGTTCTCCACCCCTGCTCCGGCTCCTCCTCCAGCTCCCAGGGCACGGGCACCGCTCCCGCCTCTTGGACAACATTTAGATGTTCCTCTCAATCTCGCCGAGCTGATATTTGGTCGCGATGCGTTCGTGGGTCTGGGACAGGGAAGAACCCAAAACCAGTTCTGGGATGCGGTGACAGTGGGACTGACACCTCAGCAGTTTGCGGAGGGTACGCGAGCATACGAGAATCCTCCAAATGTATCCGAGCAGGATCAGTGCTGCATTTGCCAGGAGGGTATTACAACGGAAGTTGCAATTCAAACCCTGTGTCCTGGACCCCCGCTAGGGGACGGTGTAACTGTCACAAACTATCACGCCCTCCATCGCAGGTGTGCTCAGTCGTGGTTTGCGATCAGCACGCGTTGCCCGGTGTGTCGGGCAGATTTACGAACAGTCAGCCCACCTACTACAAATGGCACAGCAGGAGCCCCCGGTGGTGAACCCGCAGCAGCCCCTAGTGGTGGTGTGCACCCCAACGTATAACCGCCGCTTCTGCCTTGATTTTTCCGTAGAGTGTTTCAAGCGTCAGGAGTATCCCAATCTTCACTGGATTATCATCGATAACTCAGATGACCCAGAGAAGGACTGGTCGCCTATCCAAGAGAAGGAGGGGATCAAGGTCACATATTTCCATATCAAGACGAGGAAGCCGGTAGGATCTCTTCGCAATGTATGTCTCCGTGAAGCCCTCAAGCTCAAGCCCGAGTTCATCGCTTTCTGGGACGATGATGATTACTATCTGCCCCAGCGGATCCGCGTATCGGTCGAGGCTCTTCAGAAGGATCCCAAGTTCGACATTATCGGATGTGCCGTTATGACGGTGTTCTTGACCCGCGAGAACGTCTTGATGGATGTGGGTCCTTACGGACACAACCACGCCACAGCTGCCACTTACCTTTTCCGTGCCAAGTGTGCCGAGACCCGGTATTTCCTGGAGACAGCAAACAAGGCGGAGGAGGGTACCTTTACTCGCGACTGGACGCTGGAGATGATCATGCTTCCCGCCACTGATATTCTGCTCGTGATTGGTCACGCACACAATACAGTCAATAAGAGCGAGATCTTTGAAGACCAGCGGAAGTTCGGTGGTCGTATCCATAATTCCGACAATGCCAAGAACGTCGTACGGTTCAACTGGGTGAAAGATCCCAGTATGTGGGCTGTACTCCGTAAAACGTTTCTTGATGCTTAAAAAGATCGGCAATAGCGTCTCCCGTTACGGGAATCTGTTTCAGTATATCGGACTTCCCGTACTGAAACCGGTTCATGAGTCGCCGAACATCGTGTTGACACTCTTTGACGATCGTTTGGAATTCGCTATATGGCGTAGGCGTATGCTTTTGCAGATTCTCGTACAGATCCCTAGTATTCAGTGGCATGCATCTGTGAATGATAACATTCCCAGGAGCTCTCTTGAAGATCACAGGGATTTCGTTGGACGTGCAGATAATTGGGACGACACGTTTGGGATCCTTGATCCACTCCAGAACTTTTCGTTGGGCATGTGGATCGCTGCCATCGATCTCGTCGAGGATGACACAGGTCTTCCGGGGGTTTGTTGTATATTTTACAAATGAGGTGAAGGAGACAGGAGCCATGCATGAATCACGCAGGGTTGTGACATCATCGTGAGACCGCAGGGATCGGGACGCATTAATTTCCAGGGGTTCGTATCCTAGGGTTCGGGCAGCCGTTAACGCCAATGTTGTTTTTCCTATACCTGGAGAACCGCAGATCAGGACACATTGGGAAGGAGTGTTTGCACGAAGATAGAGCGATAGAACATGTTTGGCTTCCGTATGTCCAATAATATCGCTGAACGATTCGGGTCGGTACGTTTCCGACAGCATTACACTGTTATGCGTCTACCTACAAAATCCTTTCCACCCAGTTCCGCAAGCCTTGGCAATTTCACATTCGTGTCCATCGTAATTTTTGGGATTGAACGGATTACACTGGGTCGTATAGGTGGGATTACAGTTTTCCCCGTCAAACGTCCACAGGTCTGGGCACGGGTTTAACTTCTTAAGACGCTTCACGTAGATGACGGGCTGGAGCTTCACGAGGTAGATATAGGCAAAGAGCCCAAACACTCCGGTGGTGATCAGGATGACGAAGAAATCCTTGAACAGACCGTTTAAGAAACGGAACGTATCAGCACACCCCACTGGAGCAAACTGAGGGCTCAGCCAATTAGTGAACGGTCCTGTGAACGCCTGCTTGAAATATGTGGTGTAGCATGATAGTCCGTTAGACATTCTCTTCTATTTATTAACAAGAGTATAATGAGTGTGGACGCTGCTCGACACGTCTGTAATACGTATTATACCACAACTCTGAATCCCCTGGTTCAGCACCACGTGGATTCGTACAATGATCTGGTCGAACGCCGTATCCCTCTGTTTCTGAAAGCGTCCAACCCAGTACGCCTCGTCTTGGGCGACGCTCGTGAGATTCGAGTGTATATTGGTGGAAAGAACGGCGATGTTATTGGGTACCGCCCCCCTCTCGACGAGCTCGAGTATGCCGTGATGCCGAACACGTGTCGGACGGAAAATAAGACGTATACTCTCGACTGCCTTGCAGATATCGAGGTAGAGTACCAGATCGGGGACAGCGTAGAGACTACAAAGTTCGAAAAGGTGCCTATTGCCCGTCTGCCCCTCATGTTACGATCCAAGTTCTGTCATCTGTCTGCCTTGACACCGGACGAGTCGTATGCACAAGGAGAAGATTACCACGAGCTTGGAGGGTACTTCATTATTGACGGAGGTGAACGTATTCTCCTGTCACAGGAACGTCTTGGAAACAACATTTTTTACGCTGGTTCACGATCAGTTGTATCGGTGTCAGACGCGGATCAGGTGGGAGGAAAGACAGAGGAAAAGGGGGAAGACAGAGAGTACTATGCTGGATTTCGCGGTGTTTCAGACGACGGGGCACGCGGTCCATTTTCTCACTATCTCGTCATCCCTCCCGCTAAGCGTGAAGTGTCTATGGCGGAAATTGATGCTCGGGCTTCGACCAAGCAGGCAATCAAAGATTATGGATCCACACGTATTCGTGGCATGCCTGTAATCACGCTACCCGGTTTCTCAATTCCAGTCCCCATCATCAGCGTGCTTCATTTACTGGGTCTAACCAATGACAAGGAGATTTATGACACAATGCTTGTTGGTGTACCAGAGAATGATCGTACAGTGTACGATGATATCTTCATGCAAATCATACTTGGACACACAGTGGAATCCGACATGGAAACCCTCCGTGCTGCTACAAAGACCCGTACTCAGGAGGAAGTATTTTACAATCTACAGGCAACCCTGTTCCCGAATATTGAAGACGATGATGTTGGTGCACTTTACCGCCGTAAGTCCTATGCCCTAGGGTTCATGCTGCGTCTAGCAGTTGAAAACGCGATAGGAATTCGCGAACCGTCAGATCGCGATCATTTTCGGTTCAAGCGATTCGATGTATCGGGGGATCTGTGTTTTCAGGAGTTCCGCCGAATCTACAAGCTCGTGGCAAAGGAAATGAAGCTTGCGATGGATACTCGCGTCCACTTCGAGGAGCGAACGTATGCTGGTAAAAACCTGGCGACCCTTCTTCAGCGTGAAAACATTGGATACTACTGGAAGATGAATATGTTTCTCAATGAGTTCTCGAGGTCGTTCAAGGGACAGTGGGGATCAAAGGATGGAGTCTCACAGATTCTCAGCCGGTTCTCTCGGCTCGGAACCGTGTCTATGCTTCGCCGCTCAATTCTTCAGATGGATCCTTCCGTCAAAGCCCTCGGTGCTCGTCGTCTGCACGGAAGCTCGTGGGGTCTTACGTGCCCTTCTGATGTGCCCGACGGGCGAAATGTCGGAATGACCAAACATTTCTCTCTCCTTGCGTTCGTGTCAACCCAAGGCAATACGACCGAACTAAAAAGCAAGTTGACATCCGACCCCAATTTTCAGAGTGTATCGTCGATCCATCCTGCTCGGTGGAACCCTGTTTGGACTAAAGTGTTTGTCAATGGAGATATGTACGGCGTAATTAAGGCAAATGCTCAGAATGTATATGAGATACTTATTACCTACCGTCGGGAGAACCCCGGAACATCAGTTTCGTGGAATCGTACAGACAACGAGCTTATGGTTTTTTCCGATGCAGGGAGACCTTATCGTCCAGTGTACCGCCCAGGTGTCACACCAGACATGGTTCTGTCGAAGAAAGCATGGAAAGATATGAAGAACACCATTTTTGATTTCGTAGATGCCGACGAGTCGGATACAATCAAGATTTCAATGGCTCCGTTTTCCAAGACTGAACCCTCTGAGATTCACGGAATATTCATGCTCTCCCCACTCTCTGCAGTAATTCCGTTCGCAGACCACAACCCGTCTCCTCGCGTAGCCTTTTCGTGTGCCCAGTCTCGTCAGGGTGCATCGTGGTACCATTCTAACTTCAACAAACGGTTTGATACAATCACTCTTATCCTGAATTCTCCTCAACGTCCAATCTGTGAAACGTGGATGTACCCCCACGTTCTTGGGCGAGGAGGGTGCCTGCCGTACGGATTCAACGCGATCGTGGCAATATCTATGTATTCGGGGTACAACCAGGAAGACTCGGTTATCCTGAACGGTTCAGCCATGAAGCGTGGACTGTTTCGCACGACCTATTTCCATTCGTACAACGTAGTCGAAGAGATGGTGAATGAAATGGAGGGAACACACACAGAATTCGGAAATCCGGCAAAGAAGGGACTGAAACTGAAAGCTGGTAAGGACTACTCCAAGCTAGATGACAATGGAATTATTAGGTTCGGTTCAGAGGTCGACGACGATACGGTCTTAGTCGGAATGATATCTGGAACGTCGGATGCCTCCACTACAACAAAGCGTGGACAGCGTGGACGGGTAGATGGAATTCAGATGTTCACAATCACACGGGGACTAGGTAAGGCAAAGACGACCTTAAACGGCGTCAAGATCCGTATCGCCGAATCGCGGCAGCCTATTCTAGGCGACAAGTTCAGTTCGCGTGCTGGACAGAAGGGAACAGTTGGCATGATTCTGGATGAGTGTGACATGCCGTTCACAGCCAAGGGTCTGCGTCCCGACCTCATACTGAACCCCCATGCACTCCCTTCCCGCATGACGACTGGGCAAATTCTAGAATCAACATCTTCGCGTGTAGGTACTTCTCTGGGTGCTCTGATTGATTCTACTCCCTTCACTGCTCGTGATCAGATGGTAGAATACCGCGAACTTCTTCGCAAGGTTGGGCTTGAGTATAACGGCTCAGAGATCATGTACAACGGACAAACAGGCGAAATGATGGAGATGGAGATTTTTGTGGGTCCCACCTACTACATTCGTTCCAAGTTGATGGTAGAGGACAAGATCAATTATCGGGATACAGGATCCAAAACTCTCCTGACTCACCAGCCGCTGGAGGGACGCTCCGCCGGGGGTGGACTGCGTATCGGAGAAATGGAGCGTGATGCTCTCATAGCCCACGGAGTTTCAGGGTTTATAGAAGAGTCGTTCATGAAGCGGTCGGACGAGCATGAGGTGATCTTTCAGAAAGAAACAGGTCTCCTGGATAGCACTGGCGAGGGCGAAGTTGGAGTTTTACGCATGCCATATGCCATGTCCCTCTATGTCAAGGAGCTCGAGTCGATGCATATCCGTACAAATATTATAGGCGTTTAAGAGTATGACGGGTGATATAGGTAAGAAGATGTACGTCATCAAACGCGACGGACGCCATGAAGAGGTCTCGTTTGATAAGGTACTTCATCGGATTCAGAAGTTGTCCGTTGGACTGGATCATGTGAATCCGGCACTTGTAGCCCAGAAAGTTTGTTCCCAGATCCAGGATGGTATCAAAACATCGGAGCTGGACGAGTTTGCGGCAGAGACGGCAGCTATGATGGTGGGTCGTGCCCATCCCAATTACGGAAAGCTTGCAGCTTGTATTGCTATTGATAACCATCATAAGAATACACCTGCTTCGTTTCACGAATGTGCAGAGCTTCTCTGTGCCCGAGGAGTTGTATCCCAGAAGGTATGTGAGGTCTCACGTATGCAGGGAATCCAGGAAATGATTGATTACAACCGCGACTTTGAACTCTTTGATTACTTTGGGTTCAAGACTCTAGAGAAGAGTTATCTCCAGAAGTTGGATGGCAAGGTTGTTGAGCGTCCCCAGCACATGTGGATGCGGGTGGCAATTGAGATCCACACGGACGAATTTTCGACCGAGCATTACGGGTATCCTACCCAGTATGTTCCCAACATGCGTCGGATCGCCGAAACGTACGATGCTCTGTCTCGCGGATACTTTATCCATGCGACTCCAACCCTGTTCAATGCGGGCACGAATCATACCCAGTTGTCCAGCTGCTTCCTTCTGGATATCAAGGAGGATTCCATCAAAGGAATTTATGAGACCCTGGGTGACTGTGCTCAGATTTCCAAGTGGGCGGGCGGAGTAGGTCTAGCTATCCACAAGATCCGTGCCAAGAATTCCAGGATCCACGGAACCAACGGGGCTTCGACAGGTATTGTTCCCATGCTCAAGGTCTACAACGATACGGCTCGTTATGTCAACCAAGGTGGCAAGCGAAACGGTTCGTTTGCAGTCTACCTCGAGCCTTGGCATGCAGATATTGAGGATTTTCTACGTCTCAAGCTGAATACAGGTGCCGAAGAGGATCGGGCTCGTGATCTCTTTTACGGTCTCTGGATCCCAGACGAATTCATGCGTCGCGTAAAGGAATACCGGGACTGGACACTGATGTGTCCTCACGAGTGCCCAGGTCTCGCGGATGTGTATGGCTCCGAGTTTACGTCTCTCTATCGCAAATACGAAGCAGGTGGTAAGGGTAGGAAGACAATTCCCGCCCAGAAGCTATGGCAGATGATCCTGGATGCCCAGATCCAGACTGGCACTCCTTACCTCTGCTACAAGGATGCGGCGAACGACAAATCCAATCAGAAGAATCTGGGCACCATCAAGTCCAGCAATCTGTGCTCGGAGATCATGGAGTATACAGATGCGGGCGAGACGGCAGTGTGCAACCTGGGCAGCATTTCCCTCACCAAGTTTGTGAAGGAGGATAGGACATATGATTTCGAAGCTCTCCGGCATTACACCGCTATCCTGGCACGCAATCTGGATATTGTGATTGATCGCAATTACTACCCTACCCCCGAGTGCCGGGCATCCAACTTGCGTCATCGCCCCATCGGGATTGGTGTCCAGGGTCTCGCTGATGTATTTGCTAAGATGCGTATCACCTGGTCTTCTCCTGAAGCTGCCGATCTCAACCGCCGGATCTTTGAGCATATTTACTACGCCGCCCTCCATACGTCGTACAACATTGCCGTAGACAAGGGATCGTATCCTTCTTTTGAGGGATCGCCTGCATCTCAGGGAATTCTCCAGCCTGATCTATGGCGTGTCAACCCTCTATCCGACGATCTTGACTGGACAGGTCTTCGTCAGAAGGTGCGTAAGGGACTGCGGAACTCCCTCTCCATTGCCCTGATGCCCACGGCGTCTACATCTCAGATCCTCGGGAACAACGAGTGCTTTGAGCCGTTTACGTCCAACTTGTATGTCCGTCACGTCCTGGCAGGTGATTTCATCGTCATCAACAAGTATCTCATTTCTGAGCTGGTGGATTTGGGGGTATGGTCGCCCGAACTACGAACCTCCATTATCGCCAACAACGGCAGTGTCCTGGGTGTTCAGGGTGTGCCCCCCGACGTCCAGGAGCGGTATCGTACAGCATGGGAGATTCCGATGAAGACGATTATCAACTTGGCAGCCGACCGGTCTCCCTTCGTTTGCCAATCACAATCGCTGAACCTGTTTGTCGCCGACCCATCCTATGCTCGTTTATCGAGTATGCACCTGTATGCTTGGGAGAAAGGGCTCAAGACGGGGTGCTACTACCTCCGAACCAAGGCAGTCGCCTCGGCACAAAAGTTCACAGTGGAGCCTGAGGCTCGCCCCCAGCAGCCCGACTGCCTCACCTGCTCTGCGTAAAATCTTCTCCAATGAAGTATAAACAAATGTCCGGATACTGGTCCTCCGCTTCTGCCTCGCCTTTTGGTGCTGCCCCCGCTACGGGCGGTCGCCGTCGCCGCCACACCCGCAAGGGTGGTGAGGAGATGGTCGCTGGTCGCCGCCGCCGCCACTCCCGCCGTGGAGGTGAGGAGATGGTCGCCGGTCGCCGCCGCCGCCGTGGAGGTGCCGAGCTGCCGCCGCCCCCGCCCGCCGAGGTGAAGGAGGCTGCCGGCCAGATTGCGGGTGCGGATGCCCCCAGGACGCTCGAGGGTGGTCGCAAGCGTCACACCAAGGCGAAGAAGGTCGCCAAGGCTCTGCTGAAGCTTTCGAAGAAGCTCGAGAAGGGAGGTCGCCGCCGCCGCCACTCGATGTATTAAACACTCAACCTGTTTAACATTTTTTAGGTAGAGCAATTGCTTTACCGCTAAAAATGTAGGTTCTTATGTCACTGGCTTGCTCTTGAGAAACTCACCGAGCGTGGAAAGCATGGTAAATAGATCATCGGTGAATCCGTAATGGCATCCGTTGGGTTCCATAGCCGGAGCCCGGCGGCTAGATGTGGTGCGGGGGTGTACCAAGCTCACAATGATCTCCTGGGGAGATAACTCTACACACTTTGATTCACGTCCTTGAATGAATGCGTGTCCCTCTGCGATCTGAGTCTCGTTGGGAAACCCCTTCTCCTCCCAGAATGCCCGGGTATAACACATCGTTGCCTCGGATACCCGCATGCTCTGAGGCAGTCTGATCGGAGGAACGTTAATAAACGAAATGTAATTTGCGATATCGTAGGACGGCAGGGTGGTGCAGAACGCACATTCCTTCTTGGCACGCAACATCATGGACACGCGAAACAGAACACTGTTCGGGGGATAAATATCGTCGTCGTCAAAGTGGACGATCACTGGAAACTTGGCAAGACTGGCTGCGAAATTACGCTTGGCTGCAATGGTCTTTCCTGGAGAATCGAGGATGTACCGGACGTAGGGTAAGTGTTTGACAAACTCTTCACATGTATCCTTACCGTCATCAACGATGATCCACTCGATCTTGTCTTTTGGATAGCATTGCGACTCTACAGCTCCGGCACAGATCTCCATAAACTTCAGGCGATCACGTGTGGGAGTAATGATAGTCACACCTGGCAGATCAGACTCGGGAATCGCATCAGTATCTACCGAGAATACTCCGTCGCACCTGTAATCTTTCAGAAATTCCTGCATCTCCTTTGTCCATGCCGAATGCCGCTCGACATACAGATCAGCGTTTCGACTACTCATCGCCTTCCGCTCCTTGAATGACATATCCGCATACTCTACGAATGCTTCGACCACCGATTCGGGAGTGGTCTTGGCAATGACGCCGAGGCACTCTGGATGGGGAACAGTCTTCTCTGTTTTCACCCACACAGCCTCATACCCAAACTCTTTAAATGGCGGAATATCGTTGAGAAGCAGGATAGAACCGGTAGAAGCAGCCTCATTGACCGCGTGTCCGAAACCTTCGCCCCCTGAACAACATATGGCAAGACCACACTCCTGAAGAAGGTCATCATACTCCCCCTGTTTCATGGTCGTCGAGTGAAGTACAACGTTGGTAAGAGTTTCGGGGACATCGACCTTTAACCGGCTTCCATCATAGATGACGTGGAGTTCGGGGAGCTTGATATCCTTGATGTTGGCTAGGGAGTAAGCGTCCACAATGAGCTGAGGATGCCGAAAGATGTTTTTGCCAGTGATGACGACAGCCTTATGGAAGTTCTTCTTTTCGGGTACCCCTTTGGCGATTGATGTCCAGCCAATATGCTTGACGTTGGGGTGGAGAGCTGTAAAGATTTCAACTGCCTCTTCAGTCTTGCACCATATCTCATCTAGGGACGCAAGGTAGGGAATCCATGTCTTATACGTCCACTCTGGATTGGGGATCAAGATATTCCGAGCGGCGTATGTGAACAGGGCAGGGTTCAGGACTTCCAGGAACACGTTGACCTCTGCCTCGTCGCATTCGGGCTGGGCATTCAGAATCCGGCGAAACTTCACGGTCTCATCGGCGGCTGCCCAGATTCCCTGGAGAATATCTGCATCCTGAGCCAGACCTGTTTGGTTGCGGTGCGTAGAAATAATGTTGACTCGCATTACACTCTTAGTGTTTCCTTCGTTTAAGTGTTCCCCTGATTTGACGAGGGATGCGTTTGGCTGTCTTGGCACGAAGATTCATGATCCGGAGATACTCTGCCCTGCTAGGCGTTCCGCTCGCACACGGGTGTACGACAATCATACGGTCGTAGAACCATACGCTCGTCTGACCTGTCCACTTCCAGAAGTCATCAATGACATCGATAGAAGGTGCAGTTTCTATATCAGAAATGAACCTATCTGTGAACTCTACACACTCCGTCTGCATGTCTCCGAATCCGTACTTTGTGTCGAATATCTCAGAACATACCTGACCATATATCAGCTGAACATCTTTCCGGATCGGATTCCACACAATCTTGTCAACGGGACGAAACGTATCCCACCCTGCGTCCCATACAAGAAGTTTGTTGTCATTAAGTTTTCCGTAAACACGATCTCCGAACCGCACGAGACTCATTACTAGTCATCAATCTAAAAGAACGCTTTGAATTCCGCACTCTTCGTGCCATAGATGTGAGGGTTGATCGGGCGGCTGATCTGGTCGGGGTAGTTGAGCGTCTGGCTGCGGTTGAAGAGCCACATGTTGATAGAACCCAGAATATCATCCACACAGTATTTCATGACACGCTCGTTCAATGCATTCAGTTCCTTGGCGGCGTTCTTCTCATCATTGATCTGGTACTGGAGGTAGTATGCACGCATGATCGTCTTCAGATCATCGGAACGCTGGGGATCAATCACATGTTTCTTGTCGCTCTTCTCCCATACACGGTACCGGATCTCGTCCTGGAGGTACTGAATATTGGCGTCCGAGAAAAATGCCTGGTTTAGTGGAGTGGCGGTGTGCACGCGAATCACAGCCTGCTGCTGAAACGTTGAACCGTAAGACAGTTTCGGATCCTCGTGGTGCGTTGAAAATAGCTTGAACGCCTGAGTATCCTGCGTCTCGGGGTCTACAAGATTCGGGACAAACCCTGTGTGTTTTGGGGCACCACGGATAGCGGTATCGACATAATACTCGTTAAGGTCGCCAGTCCGACGGGGGTAGATTTCACCGTTTTGGGGAGCAGCAGGCATCTATTGTTCTTATCTTTAGTTCGGGATAATTCTCTGGATATTCTTCGAGTCTGGCTCCATCGTCGTCACTTCCAGAACAAAGGTAGCTTGGACGTTCAAGTTCATTATCGGGATCACATAATCCTGAGTCAGCGTACGCTTCCCTGCAAACGAGAGATTGCTTGGAACACCGGTATATTGCTGGAGACATACTTGCGACAATGTACATACCAGTGCACATATCGTGGTGACAGAGTTTGACATTCCCGCGAACCCAGAGACTTTCGGAACAGCAGTGAACGATGTGCCAATACTGGTAATAAGAGGAAACGAGTTGGGTACTGTAAAGTCGGATCCACACACGTCGGTCACCATAAAGTTATTCGACAGGAGATTCAAAAAAGCGGAAAGCTGAGGAGTGCAATTGGAATCTGCCGCAATCTGAGTTACGGCGGGGGAATAGAACGTGATTTCGTCGCCTACCCGAATATCGGAGGACAGGAAGGCGTTACAGTTTCCGAAGGTTGTGTTGCAGGCAGTTTGTGTGACAAAAAACTTGACCTTCCCTGTGCTTTTCGCGTCCAAAACAAAGTCAACTATACTGAGATTATCAAGCTGGGAAAATACGACACCGGCAGGGTTGTATAGTTGAATGTTCGCGTTTGATAGTTTGGCAAGGGGAGGGTCAAAATTGTAAGACTCGTTAGACCAGGCGTAGTAGTCTGAAAACTGACCTGGGTATGTACCATTTCCACTATACAGATTGCGAGTATTCTGTGTGAGAACAGTGAAGGTTTGTTGTACGATCTGGGATCCTCCCAGATAGTTTCCTTTCAAGTTCTCAATTGTCATGAGGATGTACGGCTGTGTGTGAAATGCGGAGGGGTAGTCAACGGTATCAGAAAAGGTGGTCGGGGTGTATGGCTGTGTTCCTCTGACTGGTAGTATAGCCCGCGATAGCTTTATTTCAGACACGTTTGAGAGTGCCAGCTGGGTGGCGTAGGAGTAGCTGTTTGTTCCATACTGTTTCTGCTGAATATCGATACCAACCTGAGCACCAGCAGGATCCGCAGCGTTAAACACGGGGTAAAAGAAGACTTTAGTTTGCGGATCCCTGTAGTTTACAGGCGTGGGGCTGTGTACGAGTCGGTTATTTGATAGAACAAGCTTCCAACCGTAGGAGGGGCGTACGAGTCCTTGGTTTGTAGTGTTTACATAGGCGGGCAACGGTATTCCAGCTGGGAATGTTTGGGGAATGTTGTTTGGTACGGTCTGGAATCCGGCGAGGGCTCCTGATACAACACTCGGAGGATTCACTGGGGTCTCCCATGCAGATATTGGGATTGTAGGGTTGTTAAAGTAGAACGGAGTTTGCGGTCCGATTATCTGGACGGGAACCTGTGTCCCAAATGAAAAAACATTAGCATACGCATCGGGCTGGATCGTCCAGTCCCGCTGTGCGGAATCAATGATGACATTTCGTTTTCGCGGAATCATGGATGGAGCTGATTGGACAGGTGCAGTCAGAGTTGAATTCAGATCGGGATGACTCAGTTCCTCTATAGTTGCCTGTCCTCCCGATTTGGTATCCACATACTGCGGGTGCCTGTTCTGATGAGGTTCTACATTAGGACCAGATTCGGACGTTTCCTGAAGGGCTACTCGAGGATCAAAATCATAATCCTCTCGGGCTTCTGCATCCGCCCCTGCTAGAATTCTCTGGTAGTTCATTCTATCCTATCTTATCTCTCTACAAGGCGAGATTCTCTAAATCGGCAACCCAGAACCGCTCAGGCGTCGTGCCCTCGATCTCAAGTATCCGTGCCCGGATCCGATCAAGCTCCGCCTGGTGCTTCTGAACGTTCTCCAGCGTCATGCTGCTGAACGGCAGCTTCAGGAGGTCGGGGATATCCGTAAGCTCGTGCTTCTCCAGGATGGTCACACACTCAGCATGGGGCTTCTTCCGCAGGTCGATCGCGTCTTCGCACATCAGTGTCAGGAACTTCACGACACTCGAGTGCCACGGCAGCTTCCCACGCAGTTCCTTCAGCATACTGGACTTGCGGTCAGAATACAGAGCCAGCCGAGTCTCCGCATACTCGACCAGGATCTCGTTGACGTTTGCGAACTTGCGGATCTTGCCGTGGCGATCAAAGGCGTGCATGTTCGTCAGCCTGATGCGAGACGACAGCCCGAGCTTCTTCTCGATTTCTTGAACAGTCATCTCATCCTTGAGAACCACCTCGAAGTTCACGTCCACGTCCGTCGAGGTATCCGTGTAATCCTTGACCAGATCCTTCTTCTCGCACTGGGCATCCAGGAACGCCTTGAAGTCCGACGTCCAGTACTCGATCGGCAGATCCCGCACCACCACCGTCTTGGTCTTGGGATTGTACGAATAATCGGCAGTGACATCGTAGCCATCATCGCGAGCAATGACCGTACCCTTGAACCCACGGTACCATGGAATCATGTTGAACGAGCTGAGACTGTCACCGTCCTTCAGCCACCGAAGCAGGAGACCGCGAATGACTATAGGGTTGTACGATGGAATGTAGGTAGAGTAACCAGTTCCAATACCACGAGCACCGTTGACCAGAAGCATCGGGAGAACGGGAGCATACCACTCGGGCTCCACCGACAGCCCATCGTCGTCGCGGTACTTGAGACACGGCAGGTCGTCGGAGGGGACCAGATCCTTCATGTAAGGCTGAAGGTAGGTGAAGATGTAACGTGACGCAGCCGAGTCCTTGCCACCCTCCAGACGCGTACCAAACTGACCCTTGGGAACCAGCCATGCCAAATTGTTTGAACCCACAAAGTCCTGAGCCATGCCGATGATCGTCTCGTTGAGCGACATCTCACCGTGATGGTATCCTGCGTGCTCCGACACGTATCCTGCCAGCTGGGCAACCTTGACCTTCGAGGTGAGGTTACGCTTGAGGCAGCCGAACAGAATCTTACGCTGCGACGTCTTGAGACCGTCGATTGCACTCGGAATCGACCGCTCGAGATTGTAGTGTGAGAAGTGGATGAGATCGCGGTGCACGAACTCTGCGTACGGCAGGGTCTTATCCGCCTTTGGGATCACGATTGCGGAGGCATCGTGTCCCTGGAGCCATGTCTTACGATCGTCCGCCCGAGCCTTGTTGAATGCCAGATCGATCGCCTCCGAATCTGCATCGGCAGTGTACCGGAACTGTGTGACATTCATGTGCTTGAAATATTCCTGGGCTTCCTCGCGAGTCGACGTACCCAACCCCTTGTAATACTGGATCGACCAGTTCCCTGTTGCCGACGTCTTCCATTGGTCATACTCGAACTGTGTGTAGAACGTCCGATTCTCCTTACCCTTCGTCGCCTTCACAATCGGCGTTGCCATGTAGGTGAGGAACCCTGGGATCCGAAACAGCTCCGTCCAGAGCTCATGGAACAGGTTGATGAGGAGACCGCGGATGTGCGACCCATCGTAATCCTGGTCGGTCATGATCAGGATACGTCCATACCGTAGACTCTTGATATCCGCATACGTCTTCCCAGACTCAAGTCCCACGATCTTCTTCAGCTCGGCGATCTCCTTCGCCAGCTCTACCTTTGACGCCGACGAGTCCTTCACATTCATGATTTTCCCCCGCAGTGGGAACACTCCGAAAGTCTGGCGTTGAGTCTTTGTAAGACCGCTGAGAGCCATTGCCTTGGCGGAATCCCCCTCGGTGAGGATGAGAGTGCACTCGGCAGACTTGGCGGTACCTGCGAGGGCGGCGTCGTCGAGCTTCGGGATACCGTATATCTTAGAACTCTTCCGTCCATCGCTCTTCTTGTTCTCTTTCTCGTCCTTTTCCTTTTGAGCAACCACCAACTTGTCCACCAACTCAAGCTTGGCTCGCACCTTTTTGAAGAACTCGTCTGGCAACTTGCACGTCGAGCCAAATGCTGTGCTCTTTGTGGTCAGTGCCTCCTTCGTCTGTGACGTGAACGACGGATTCTCCACTGCCGCCGTCACCCACACCGCAATGTTCTCCTTCACCAGTGAGGGCTTGACCTTGATCTTCTTCTTCGTCTCCAGGAACTCACACAGGTTGGAAACGATCTGGTTTACCACGTAGTCCACGTGTGTCCCACCCTTAGATGTCCAGATACCGTTGACGAACGAGACCTGGAGGAACCCGTCCGCAGGAGTATCCGCGACCACTACGTTCCACCGGTCACTCGTGTGTGCCGCTACCGGTGTGCTCACAAACTCGCTCGCATACGCCGACAGATCACGGCACTTGATCAGTACCTTTTCCTCCCCGTGCTTCCAATGTACCTTGACATCCTTGCCCACCGTCATCGCCAGATCACTCGCCCGCCGGCGGAACACACCCAGCAGATCGGTTGTTATCTGAGTGAGACCGAACCTTCCAAAGTCGGGGGTCCACGCGACACTGACATACGGCTTGGACTTGCACGCCACGATCTTCGGCTTATTCACCACCGTCATGTTGTTCTCCCAGGTCTGTGTATACTTCTTGCCTGAGACCGCATCCACCGTCTCCACTGTCATCGTCTTCGCGAAGATGTTGGCAAGCTTCACGCCGTAGCCGTTCTTGCCGCCCACCAGCTTCTTCTCGTCCTTGTCGTAGTTCGTGGAAGTCAGAAGCTCGCCAAACACCAGTTGCGGAACCCAGACCTTGTACTCTGGGTGCTCGGCTACCGTGATACCCTCCCCGTCATTCTCCACCGTGATCGTCTTGTTGTCGCTCGAAATCTCAATTGTGATGTTTTTGACTGGATTGGCGGATCCACGCTGACGCATCCGCACCACCTGATCATGGGCATTCACCACGATCTCGTCAAACAGCTTGTAGAATCCAGGGTTGAAGGATAGGCTTTTCTGAATGAACTTCTCGTCCTCCACGACGTACATCTCCTCAACCGACGTCTCGATGGAGCCGACATACGTGTCGGGGAGAGACAGAATGTGCTCGCGGTGCGTGTGCTTCTTGTACGCCTCCGCCATTTTGTAGTGTCTGGGTACCTTCCCAAAAAGCCAGTCCGTTTTACGCAGAAAATCCATATTCATGTAAATGCCCCCTGCTCGAGCAAAGAAGGGAAAGAAGGTCGTAGACGAGCCAACAGTCGAGCTTCCGCCTGTGATATTCTTCCTGCGAATAGGGAAGGACTTTGATTTCGAGGAGGAGAGGGTGGATGTTCCTGCTCCGTCTGGAGGAGCCCTGGAGTACTCCGATATTCTCCAGACCACCGAAGCACAGGAACGACGCTTCGATGAGTCGGTCATTCACGAATTGGTATCAAAGTTTTCCCTGCAGACATCGTACCCTCCCGGATCTGCATGCCTGTGGTGCTGCCACACCATCCCCGGAGACTCATTTGTTGTCCCGACGCACTATGATGTCTACACGAACATGTACACTGCCGAGGGAAATTATTGCAGCCCCGAGTGTGCCCTTGCATCTATCTACCGCGAGCCCGGAATCACAGAGTCTGATAAATGGCTACGTCACTCCCTGCTACGGAATGTCTACCGGTCGCTATACAAGGATCACGACATTCAGCCCGCTCCCGACCGGCGTGTCCTCCGAATGTTTGGGGGGAATCTGGATATCCAGCAGTACCGCGAATTTGTCCAGCACTGTACCAAGCCTCTCCAGCTGGCGATGCCTCCAGTCCGACTGTACATGCCGTCCGTGAACACTCAGTCATCAGTCCGCGATGTCAAGTCCTATGTCTCTCTATCTAGCGAGACTGTGAACAAGGCCTCACAGCAGCTCCGTCTCAAACGGTCAAAGCCAGTTCATGAGGGTATTCCCACCCTTGACAAGTGCCTAACAGCGTTTGGCTCACCCCGATGAAATATTCGAAGAAAGCAATGACATCTCTGGGTGAACTTCTCAAGATGTCACTGTTCTTCCAAGTCTTGACGACAACGGGAAACAGTTTTAGGCCGCTCATGGCATTCATTGGACTCAATATATATGAGCGTGGACTCGCATTGTACCCTTCGTGGCTATCATCTCTTAAGACATCCTTTGCCAGTTCTATCGAGTCCGATGACCGTAAACCTTCGGCGGTCATTGAGTGCGAGCGTGGATCTCCTCCTCCCACTAAGGGCGGACAGGCTCCTCTATTTATGACACGGATGGATGCCATCATTCATTACGTCGCATGCTCCCCAGCCACCAAGCGGCTTCTTTCCATCGCCAACCACGATTACCTCCCTTACGAGTTTGAGTCCGTGCGTCTCGACGAGGATATCTACTTCAAGCTCACGAATGTAGAAGTTGATGATGGAAATATCAAGAACATCAAGTTTCAGATTTTTTGCTACAACCACCCGATTCAGACCCTGCAGAAGTTCGTGGACTCATGCAACCAGGATTACGAACGCCGCATGCTCAACAAACTGGGCAACGATCTCTACTTCTTTGACCAGATGGTGGACAACAAGAAGCGAAAGTCGAATCAGAATCCTCTTCCCCAGAACTTTCTGGTGTACACCAAGAACAAGTTCTCCACAACCCGCACGTTTGAGAACGTTTACTTTGAGCAGCAGCGGGAGGTCAAGAAGCGTGTCAATTTTTTCCTGGAGAAGCGGTCGTGGTACGAACGCAAAGGAATTCCGTATACCCTCGGCTTCCTGTTTCACGGAGACCCTGGAACCGGCAAGACGTCGGAAATCAAGGCGATTGCCAACGTTGCCCGTCGTCACCCCGTGAACATCCAGCTCTCGGAAATCAAGACCAAGACTCAGCTTCGCCAGCTGTTTTTTAGTGACGATCTTCACGTGTACAACGGGACAACACTTGAGAAGTACACTATTCCTATTTCCGAGCGACTCTACATTATCGAGGACGCCGATGCGATGGGCGACGTACTCCTGAAGCGGGAGTGGAAGCGTCCAGAGCAGGTGCAGGCTCCTAAGGATCCGTTTGCTCCCGAAATGGACGATGATATTATTAAGGATCCCATCGATCTCTCATTCCTCCTCAATCTCCTCGATGGTACCCTAGAATCCAGCGGTCGCATTATGGTATTCACCTCCAATTTCCCCGAGCGGTTTGATCGTGCTCTCATTCGTCCCGGTCGCATTGATATGATCGTCCATTTCAAGAAGTGTTCGCGAACTGTCCTGAAAGAGATGATTGAAGGGTTCTACGACATCACGGACGGAGTAACCCACCCACTGTTCGATGATGCCAAGATGGATGAGAAGTGGAGCCCGGCTGAAGTCAACCAGATCCTGTTCCGTAATTTTGAGAGTCCTGAGCAGGCGATGGACGAGCTGCATTCTCTCAGTGCATCTACGCCGCTGCTACAGGAGGAGACGGAGACCCCGATTTAAAGAGTTTCATGGCGAACTGAATCGTCTCGGGGGGCATGTCGAAGACCAGGATGTATATCAGTGCGAACCCCATAACAGATGACGCGATTCCCACAGTGGAGAGTGTCCATGCTGTCAGTCCCCCAGTTGAAGCATTCACGACCGACGCAAGCATTCCCGCAAGAGGGACAAGGTAGGGAATCAGAATGAACGTGGAATACGCTCCGATCGCAGGGTACTTCTCAAACACCAGAGATTCCAAAGCGAACCACGCGGCACGATAGTAAATAATAATCAGAATATGAGTGAACGTAAACAGGAGGAGTCCATTTGCAGATGACACAACTGGTCCGGGAGTATCGGTGGCTACTTGCTCCGGAGGAACATCGGCAACGGGGTCATCGGTATTGTCCGCCATCCGAATCTATTATGTATTGAAGACAAGATTTGCTTGTCCATTTGTAACCTTGAGGAAATTGTACGATTCAATATAGATCATGGACGAATATCCATTATATTGAATCTGTACGTTTGTGGGGGAAGGGTATACCGTCAGCGTCTGACCCGCCTGTACCGCCGGCGGAGCTATCGCCTGTCCTGACGCATTCGTCGGAACAGTCGTTGCTCCAACGGGGACAACGGTGGGATTGGTATTGAACGTGGTGTTCTTAATGACGCATACTGGTATTTGAGACACTGGACCTGTCTGAACGACAGGGGGTGTCAGAAGTGTGTACTGCAGATTGGTCTTATTAAACATTGAGCCGTTTGCACTTCCAGACGGTTGACTGATAGTATTGGGATCCAGAGAAAATGAGTATAAATTTATACCGGGAAGAGCAGTTGTGTCACCCGGTGAGAAACGATAATTCTGAATATTGCGGAAAAAGTTGACATTCTTGGTTACAAACCGATCAGTTCCATCAAATGTCAGGTTTCCTTCCAGTAGAATGTTCTGGGAATCCATTGAGTTTGAAAGTTGAATTCCAGTCGAGTACCATTGGTCGGGTGTCGCAGGTGCAGTCAGGGTCGGCAGGACGCTTGGGTATGTTTGGACAGGAGGGTAGTATATTGAATCCCAGTTTGTGTAATTGTCCCAATCATTCAAGAGAATTCGGTCTTGACGCTGGAAGAGGGAGACGACACGGGTGCACAGATTGTACATCGGAATAGTTACGTTGTTGTACCCGTACTGGTTGTTGTTCTTGAGATAGCGGACTTGAGTAATGAGGAATGAACGATCGTGTTTCGCAATGTACGCACGTTCCGTGTCTGTTAGGAAAATGTAGTTGGCTTCAATGTAGGGGTTGAGGTTCCAGCTTACAAGCGAGGCATTGGTGGGATTCCCCATCGTATCGGGGTACGACAGGTAATTCTGGATTCCAAGATAAGAGTCTCCAGGGTTTCCGGTGACACGGGTCTGGAATGTGGGGTTGGTCGCAGCTGTTCCGCGTGTGTCCAAAACCGTAAACAGGCTGTAGATATTGCGGAAGGTGATTTGGATGGATACTTCAGTCTGGGGCATGGCTACAAGGGGGATGGATTGTCCGATCTCCTCGCAGAACCAGAAGGAGAGGGGGATATTGAGCTGACGTCCGCGAATAGAGGGAGCGGGAGGGGCAGTATTTGTGGCAGACACGTTGATCGCATTCGGGTACTGGTTGGTGCGTCCGGGGGCGTTTGCAGGGTCGTGCATGTCCACCGTATTGCCAACCATATCATCAATCTTAGCTCGCCGAGTCTTGTCACTGTTCAAGTAACTCTTGACCTTCATCCATTCTCCTGTTACCGTGCACATAGCCGTTCCGTTGAAAAGAACAGAGGCTGTCTCGATCATATTGTACCCGAGATTACGAGACCACTGGAAGGCGGTTTCGTAAGCCAACGATGTTTGCTTATCGAATCCAGAGAGCGGAGACCAGATATCGGGGATCTGGACACATACGTAGCAGTCGTGGAGCAGGTCGGCATAGCGAGGAACCGGAAACGTGAACGTCTTGTTTCCTGCAGGTGGGAGCGTGGTGTCGGTGATATTTGCGATATTCAGCATGAAGTGTTCCATTGCGAAATTGGTGGATCGTTTGTACATCTTGTTGAAGTACGTCATGGAAGGGTTTCCATTGATAAACACGTTTTGGGCACCGAAGCCAGTGAGCTGAACGAGTCCGCCACCCATTCTTACTATATTATCTTATAGGGTATGATTAATGTATCGGAACTTGCCGTATATCATTATTGGCATCCTTGTCCTCTTTGTCTTGATTCACTCGTACATGAGCGTTCGCTTCGGGTACGACTGGATAGGGACACAGACACGCAAGGTGATTCATGGGGCGTATACGCGTAGCAACTCGGTACACGAGCTCTACCCCATTCCTCCAGTTCCGTTCATGGATCGGTTCTCGGAGTTCACCAAGATCCCGAAAATGAAGGAGAGCGGACAGGCTCCCGGAATGGCTTACTACTAATTACTGAGGGTTGTTCATATCTGCCCGGGACTTCACATTCATATTGGCAGTCTGTTTCTCGCCTCCAGGTGCCAATGCCTTATTGTTGGCAAGGACGAAGCTGTTGCCGTTCGTGCAGCACGTGGGAACAAGAGAGGTGGTCGTTTCTCCAATATCGTTATAGACTGAACCCGCCTGGAACGTCGTATACGTACTTGCATATGCCGCCTTCTGAGACTGGGGATAGTTCGTGTAGTAGTTGTTGACCACCGTTCGCTTCCTCATCTGGGTCACTTCAGATGCACTCTTGAACCGAGTCTGCTGACTGAACGTGATCGGAAGCCCGCTGAGCGTGAGATTCGTGTAATACTCTGCCATGCTATTGTATTTACAGATAGAAAAGGTTAATCATAAAATGGCACCTGTTCGGTTTCTACTTGTATCAACACACACTGAGCAGGTTACAGGGTACTCGAAGGTCTCCTACAACCTCCTCAAGCAGCTAGGAACTCTGTCGCCTCTTATCAAGATCTTTCACTTTGGGTTTCAGCGTACTCCTGCCCGCCTGCCAGCCCCTGCTCGCCCCCTCAAGGGCGTGATCCAGTACGATGCTGCCGCCAACGAGGATCCTAAGGAACAGGGGTTCGGCTTCAACAAGTTCAAGGAGTATGTCGAGACGGTGAACCCCGACATCATCATGATTTACAATGATCCGATTATCGTCAACCAGTTCATCCAGCAGACGAAGGATATGGAGAAGCAGTGGAAACTCTGGATCTACCTTGATCAGGTATACAAGGGTGCGGACATGGGTCTTCTTCGCAACATTGAGAACGCCGCCGATCGTATCATCTGTTTCACGGATACTTGGAAGGCTCATCTCATGACCCGCCTCACCACGCCCAATATCAAGATTGATGTGATGGAGCATGGTGTAGACACCCTAGTGTTCAAGCCCATGTCGGACTCTGAGCGGATCGGAGTCCGCAAGAACCTCAGCATTCACCCGAATGCCAAAGTGTTCCTAAACATGAACCGCAATTCGCAGCGTAAGCGTCTCGATCTGACGGTCATGGCGTTTGCCCGTCTGCTGAAGAAGCTTCCTGACGAGCCTCTTCACCTCCTCCTTGTTACGGGCGTGAAGCCGGAGGGCGGGGCGTTCTACCAGCCTCTCCAGATCTATCTCAATGAGCTCGAGCTTCTGGGTCTGGACAACCTGAAGTACGGCACTCGTGTCTCGATCGTAGACACCACGCCTCCCACAGCTTACTTTAATGACGAAGCCATTAACCAGCTGTACAATGTGGCAGATGTTGGTGTGAACACGTCAAACGGCGAGGGATTCGGTCTCTGCCAGCTTGAGCACATGGCAACGGGTGCCCCGCAGGTCGTGCTGGATCTGGACTGCTACAAGTCGTTCATGACGGACGAGACGAGTGTACGTTGTCCTCTGACGTCTTACTCCTACCTCCAGATGACTGCGGGTGTAGGTCTCACGGAGTACACCACGACGGCGGAAGAGGTTGCCTCTGCGATGGAGAAGTCACTGAGTATGCTGGGTCGTGAAACCTCCGAGAAGTGCGTGGCTACCGCTCGTGCTCGTCCGTGGTCTAAGATCTGTGATGCCTTCCTGGAGAGCATCCTTGAGAAGAACTAAGCATACGTGAAAAACTGAATCCGATCCTCCTTGAGGGTTCCCAATTTGAGTAGTCGTTGTTTATCCCCAAACGCCGACTCGTCAAACACCTCCTTGGTATCTGGATCCACCAGGAATACGAAATCCTTGACCTTCACCTTCTGTAGCCGCCGCTTGCGTTTCATCATGTTCTTGAGGTAGGACGCATCAAGTTCGTCGTCCTTGATGTTGGGGTTGAACGCCAGATCTTCGCCTTTGGTCGTGCTATCGAACCGCATACATTGAAGTACCGGCTTCTCCCTCGAGTGCAGCTTGCGATGAATTTCGCAGTCTACTGCTGCCTGCTTGATTAGCCGAGTAATTCCAGCTGTGATCTTCTCCTTTTCGTACGACACTTCATACAGGAACTCATCACTGGTCATGAATGCTTCAGGTGCCCTCCCACCTCCTTCCGGCAGATTGTACTTCTTGGGACTGCTATCTGTCCTTCGAATGGGCACGATATTAAAGGCAGTGTTGGATGCTGCTTGATCCTTTGAGAAGACGGATACGTAGAACGATATACGGATCGTGCGTTCCTCTTGCGGAACCGTTTCGACTTTGATGGATCCTTCTGACAGAATTTGGCGGGTGGCGTGTGAACACAGGCGAATACCGCGTCCAATCACCTGATCATGCCTCGCAGGGTTCCAGTGCGGTTCCATGATGTGCAGGTGTCGGACGTTCTTCAAGTTAATACCTTCCGCACCACTAGATGTAGCCATCAGGATACATATCAGCTTTTTTCCACCGCGTTTCAGTATGCTTTCACGAATACTTCCCGAGTGTTCGGGATAATCGGACTGCAGCCCCAGGTAATCCTCGTTGAAAATTAGGCGAGTGATTTCACGTTCCGCTTTCTCGATTTCACCCGTATAAAATGCGTACGCCGGTTTTGCAGGGTCGAGGTCTGGAGCCTCACGATACTTTCCACCCTCTTTGATTAGACGGTATCGCTGGTATCCATTCGCATCCAGAATAGCCGAAAGAATTCCAAGACCTTCAAGCTTGAGGTACTGCGAATAAATGAACTGGTTCTTGAAGTTGTCGGTTCCAGTTGTTGCCTTGACATTCGCAAGGATCTTCCGCATCTTCGGAGAGTACGTCGCTAGACCTTCGTCGCGGAGATACTTGTCAGGGTTCTCGCGAAGCTTTCCTAGAATCAAAGTCTTCTTGTCGTCTTCGTTATCTTCCTCTCCCTGCTCATTCGCGAGAGCACGGTAATCCGACGGAACGGCGTAGTTACAAGCGAGGCGGGACATGACGCGATAGGTCTTCATGTCTTCGTTAAGAGTAGCGGGACCTGTACGTTTCTTGGAATCCTGCTGAATCTCCTTCCATCGCACTTCAAGGTATCGGTTGAACTGCTCGTCGGACATTTCGATCAATTCAAGCATTTTGTCGTCATCTACCCGTTTGGGGAGCATCCGTTCATCGGATCCCTTGTAGTAGGACACGAGACCTTGTGCACGCTTCTGGAAAAGCAGAGCGTTTTTGACATCAAGACCTTCAACAAACGTATTCATAAAATCTGCAAAGTTAGTAGGGAGACATTCTAAGGCTTCACGTTGGATGTTTTCGCGTGGGGCGAGAACACCGCCAGGAAACGTGGCGGCAAATGATTGGCGAATACTGTCCACCCAATCTCCTGGAGTCTTGTATGTCACCGCCTCATCATACTGGACTGCAATACGCTCGCCCTCCTTATTGTACACCGACTTGAAATGTCCTGGGTTACGGGTGATCTGAATCGACCGCTTGACGCTGTTGAATTCCACCGTGTCCACCTCTGGTAATTTACGGAAGTACGTCTTCATTCCTGCCTCGTCCCACGTTGGAAGCTCCTTCACGGGGATCACAATTCGCTCAATGGGTCCACGCAGGAGATTGAGGAGATACGCTATCTCGTTGGGACGGTTGATCAAGGGAGTTCCTGAGAGTGCCACGACCTTGCAATCCTTGGCGTAGTATATGGCGTCATACAGCCTCTTTCCGATGACGGAATTATTGATTGTCCTGGAAATCAAGTTGTGGGCTTCATCAATGATGACGACCGCATTGTCGAAAGGGTTGGATTTCAGGGGGTCGTCGTCGGGTACAATGCGACGCACACTCTCGCCAGTCAGACCGTTGTAGTTTATGAAATTGTACCTGTTCTTAATGAGGTCGTCAATCTGTTCGTCGATACCCTGCTGAGAGTCACGAGGCAGGGACGAGTAATTTGAGTCCTTTCCTGGAACGGTGACAAAGTATCGCCCTTTACTTAGGAACTCTGCGGATATCCCTAGAGCAAGAGCAGGAGCCTTGTCGGCTTCGCTGCGTATGATACGAACCTCCCAGAAATTGTTCTGGACGTAGATGGCATTTCCGCACTTCCGGATCTCCTGCCTGAAATTATCTTGGAGAGACGCAGGGAGCATGACCCACACCTTTTTTGTGGATAGGAGGGACTCTGCTACGCCGATCGCCGAGCAGGTCTTTCCAGATCCAAGACCGTGGTAGACGAGAAGACCCCGATACGGAGTTTCAATGGAGAGGTAGTCGCGAACAAGTTTCTGGTATGGAAGGAGTTCGCGAGTCGTCTTTCCAGCCTGTTGGAGACAGAGGTCTACACCCTCTTCGTCGGGTGCGGGGTCTTTCCGATATTTCAGGTATATCCGGGCAATATAGTCAGCAAAGGCTTTGCGATTTGGCAATACGAAAGCCGTGCTCATATTGTATCAACAACGTAAATAAAATACGTTCATGATACAATGAATTTGGACGGAGATCCTCGTGTATGGATGCTCACTATATATCTCTTCTTAGTGTCCGCCCTCCTGTACTTTCGTCCGGCACTTGTCTTTAATGGCGGAAAGGTAAGGGAGTTTGGTGCAGGACGCAGGGATGCCACCGTGTTTCCCCTATGGTGGTGGATCATCATGCTGGCAATCACTTCTTATCTGCTGGTGCACTACCTACTACCGGTTTGACGGCGGGCGTTGACTCCTGAGCAGCTTTTATCGCCGCATCTTTTTCGGCTTTCCGTGCAACCATATCTTCTTTGAACTTTGTCGCTTCGTCTACGCTGGGTATACACACATCCTTGACGGAGTCTCCAACCAAACCGTACATTCCCACGACACATGCCAGAGTCAGGAAGTACCCTATAGAAATCCATCCTGCCCTCTCAATACCTCCTTCTGAGCTATCAAAGCTCCGGTAGAACCGATCAAACTGAACACGCAAAATCTCGAACGACCTGATAATGAACCACGCAGCCGCGGGGTATGCTGCCCAGATGGCTCCATATTTTGCATTCTTTGCTGCATCGGCTTTCTCACAGTCATGAAACGTGGCAGCAGCCGAGAATCCAAACCCTAGAAGGAAAAAGAATGCATAAATTCCACACCCTAGTCCAAACATAATTCCCCACTCGCGTGCTGTTGTCAAAGCAAATACAGTCATCTCTTATTATTCCTTCGGGAGACGAACTTCAACCGTTTCAGCGAGAGACGATAGCTCCTGGAGCATCTTGTGTCGCTGAGTATACTGCGGACGAGTCAGGCTCATACAGTCAGCCATAGTCTTCCACCCGATCGCCGAGATTTCCCGCTTCTGCATGTTCGTGAATCGCTGGTGGATATCTATCCTGTCTGGACGAGACATGACAGCCAGGAAGTACTTGTGGCGGTACATGATCCCGTTCGTTCCTGCAAACGTCTCCTCTAGCTGGATTCCCGACACCATCGTGTATGATGATCGTAGAATGTTGGTTTCCTCAAAGAACTCCCGCTCGGCACATCCTTGGTCGCTCTCGCATTTCAGACGACGACCTTTGGGAAATCCCCACTCTGGCTCAATGTACATGGACACCGACGCATCGATCTCTTCTCTCGCCGCATCGAACTTCTCCTTTGCAAACTTCATTTCATACTCGTGTCTATCCGAATTGTTCCACAATCGACACCACAAGGCTTCGAATGTCTCGTGCTTGAGTCGGGACACCTCCTGCTGTGTCATGTTGTCGAGCAGCGTCCGAACGTACACCTTGTCAGCGGGATCAAATTTACCACGAATGAAATCCGTGTAGCACATGCTGTCCTTACGTCGCACCATGAGGACTTCGATATCTTCGGTGAGAAGAGGGAGAGTCGACGGTTCGCCGGGGTTCGTTAAGTTTCGCATAAGAATAATTCCGCACGAGAGGACGGGCTCGCCGCAGTCTCGAAACGTATGCCCCCTTAGTCCGCAATTATTACAGAAGATTGTTATAGGAGTAGACATCTTCTATTTCAGTTGGTCTATCTGCCAGCCAGATAATTCTCGTTCCGTTTTTACCTCTTCTTCTAACAATAAGAATGAGTACGCCTCCCACCGATCCGAACGCTGCTGCGGTTGCTGCGGCTGCGACACCCAACCCGAACGCCAAGGCAGCAACTGCGAACGCTGGACCCGCGAGCGGAGTTTCGTTCACCTTCATCACCAGCTCAACGATTGCTACGATCGTCTTTGTGGTCGTTGAACTCGCACTGGCGTACTACTACTTTGCCCGTTCGACGGATCCCTTCCAGTCCCGTGCCATGTGGTTCACTATATTCACGGTCCTGGCAGCCCTCCTCATTTACGGCACGTTCTTTATCCTCCAGGGAACGTTCACCACGCCTACCTGGTCTGGAAGCGTAACTCCTGCTGCGGGCGTTACGACAAATACATCCATGGTTATTCCCGGTTCGTCTATCCCCGTATCGGTTGGTACTAACGGTGGAAACTACGGAGTTCAGTGGTGGATGTTTATTCAAGACTGGAACTATATGTTCGGACAGGAGAAGCCGGTTCTTACCCGAGGAGCAGATGGTTCTCTGAACCCCTACGTCTTCCTCGACCCTGTTGAGAACACTCTAGATGTCAAGATCAACTTGATGTCCGGTGCCGCTGGATCGGGCGGGTCGAGCGTGCCGTCCCCGGTGGGACTCACGGGATCCACCGACGATTCGTTCACGTGTAAGGTCAAGAACGTACCTCTCCAGTCATGGTTCTGTATCTCTCTGTCTGTAAGTAGCCGCAACGTAGATATATACCTGAACGGTATGCTGGTACGCTCGTGCCTACTCCCCGCGGTTCCACAAGCCCCGAATGGCGATGCCACGGTAATGGGTAAGGGTGGATTCTCGGGGAACCTCGCGGCTCTCAACTTTTATGCAGGTGCACTCAACCCGAATATGGCGATGTCCTTCTACAAGGCTGGACCGCCTGCCGCCGCGGTCGCCCAGACAGCAGCGAGCTCCTCGACACCCACGAACCCTTATGTCGTAAAACTTGCGGTGGTTGATCCGACGGGACAGGAAATAAACAAGTATACCTTCTAAAATAACAAGAGACTATGGATACACGGACCATACTTATATCCCTCATGACGCTCATTGTACTGGGCATCGGAATCCTCGTGTTTTACGAGTTCGGGTACGGCTTCTTCTCATCTAAACCCCGAGGACTACAACCAACGCTGGCAAGCGTAACGATTGTTGGACCTCTTCAGGATGGACAGACAAACCAGCAGTATGATGCCCTACTCCCCCTCTCGAATAACGAGGATCAGGGTATTGAATACTCGTATGCCGCCTGGATCCTGATTAACGACTTTGATCCCCAGAACAAGAGCCCAATCTTGTTCACCAAGGGCGGTCTTGATATGGCTCTCCAGTCTCCCTCCGTCGTTATGACGAGTGGAAAGAACCAGATTACAATCACACAGGATACATACGATAAGAATAACCCAGAAAAGGTTGTCGTCGGAAACCTCCCTGCAGGAAAGCTCAACCACTTTGCAATCGTTGTCAACCAGCGGTCTCTGGATGTCTACGTCAACGGACTACTCTACCGCCACATCACAATGAAGCGACTGCCTCTCCAGAATGAGCAGCCACTGTATGTTGCCGGAAACGGCGGGTGGAACGGTCAGATTGGAAGTCTGGTATACTACAATTACGCCCTTACCCCCGATGCCGTCCGCAGCCTGGCGAACACCCGCCCTTCGGTCAGTGCAAATACCCTACCATTCTACCCCTCCTACCTCTCTACCGATTGGTGGATCGGTCAGCACAGTAATTAGTTAGTAGTTGTTTACAATATACCTTTGATTCCAGCCTTACCTGCACCAGCATTCATAGCGTCCTCGAGTTTTTCCTGCGACTTCTGAATTTTAGAGAGTCGAATATTCGGGTTCACGAGAAGGCTGGCAATCGCCTTATCCGTACTATCAAATGTCTCCCGTTGCTGTCGTGTGATGAATATCAGAACGACAATAGCGAGCGTAATAAATCCTATCAGGACATAAGACTTCATTGCTATTCTTGTTATATATTAACTGAGTTTTCCAGAGCTGCTTCCTAGAGCATTCGTCGCCTCGCCGGTGCTTTCTCCACGCTTGGACTCAGACTCCTCAATCTTGGCTTCCATAACTGAAAGGCGGTCGTTAATCTGCCCTACCTTTGACTGTGCCTGCTTAAGACGCATCTGCGGGTCATCGGAGTTCTGCACGTCCAGGTGTTCCCTGCGAGGACGGAGGAGGCATACAATCAAAATAGCGAGTGCAACAAACCCAATCAAGACGTACTTCTTCATTATGTAATGATGTGAACATTTCTACTACTCGTCGCTACCATCCTTGGCGATGAGATCTTCATATTTTGAAAGCTGGGTGTCAAAGGCTGCGTATGTCCCAGACGGACCCGATTTCTTGAGAGAACTCTCAACGATTTGTAGACTCTCCTCTGGGCTCAACTGGGTTGGAGGAGACTTGGTCATGTGCTCACGCCCCACTGCTGTCATATTTATGGTCGCGACAAGAAGTGCCACAACCAGAAACAAGAGAATCAAGTCTTCGGTCATCTATATCTTTATTCTTAGTCATCAATAAACTACAATGTCGCTATGCTTTGTCACCGCGAACGCAAACAAGGACACAACGCCGAATTTTGTCAATCGCATCCGTGATTCGTCTGATTTTACGCGTCTACTTCGGCAGCAGGGTACCAAACGGAATTACCAGAACTTGAGTTCTACACAGAAGAATTATAATCCCATCGGCGGAATTCCTCAAACGGATTTCAAAGACATGGGACACACTACACAGTCATACGGACCCTACAATCCCCTCGTAAAGGGTGTGGGGTACACGACTCCCCAGTGTACTCCCTGCGATTCGTCGTCTTATACGCCATTCAACCTACTCAAGGTTTCAGTCAGTCTGATCCGATACTAAATCGTGCGTTGACGATTTCGCAGTTTTCCGCAGGATCGTCTTGATCCGGTTCTTCTGGGTCTTGTTCAAGGTTCCGGGTTTATACGCAAAAAAGAGCCTCAAGAACTCATTTGATTTCTTGGGAGTCTTTTCAAACAGGTCGCTCTTATTCTTCTTGATTTCCGTGAGTGTTTCCTGATGTCCCAGGCAATCTAGGGGGATCAACAGATCGAACCGGCGTTTCGTAGATGCCGCCAGATCCATCAGCCGCTGGCAAATACAGATCACGCGATCCTGGTCATAACCTCCCTCGATAAAGTGGGCATCGGCGTAGACAAATGCAAAAAAGAATTGCAGAAGGGTGGGAATGGATGCGACTCGCAGCCCGTTCTGGAGGAGGTGGTAACTGTGACACGCAAACGTCTTGAACACTCGAACTACCAGGGCACCTGTTGCCTTGTCAATAATATCGACGTGGGCGGGTAGAAGTTCGGCGTAGGCAGGGCGTTCCTGGACATCTACGTTTCCAAGCACGTTCATGAACTGGTTGACAGTAGCTGCCATATCGTCGGCTAGAACGTCCACTGGAGTCTGCCACACGTTATTACGACTCCGAGAATGTAGCTCAACCGCGTGAACTCCCAGAAGAACAATACCTTTCGTCTGCAGTAGCTTTTCCACTCCATCTCGTTGGGCATCTCCCAAGATTGAGTGACCTTTCTCAGCATACGGCTTGCATCCTACAGGGTAATGCTTGTTCAGAACCATGAGACGCTTGTACACCTTTTCCCAGCGGGAGACATCTCCTCGTGGACGAGACAGCTCGAGGTACATGGACATCCGTAGGAAGTTCGGGGAGACGTAATGAATTCCTCCTTTGATGATTTCTTCGTCCCACAGGTGTTTGAAAATTGGGGGCTCAAGGTAGGTTATATCAGCGATGCCAGTGTAATCTACAAACACCTTGAATGTCATCAAGTGTGCACCGGGCTTCACCTCAATGTTCCGGAACCCGCGAGAGTAAAAAATGTCCGCGAGTTCCAGCGAATGAACCTGGGGCTTCTCGCTGTAGAAATCGTAATCAGGAACATCGTAGTTCGGGTCGTAGAACTTATCTTCTTTCGGTAGAAGGTTGTTGATAGCTGTTCCGCCGTAGCACAGAACACGCTTAGCCTGGATAAACTCCTTGACGATCTGAAGAACCTCCTTCACCTTGGGGTCGTGGGCAGTTTCATAATCTACGATGTTTTGTGCCTTCTTTATGAAAGCGGCGTCCATTCCTTATACATATCCGACAAAATGGATTGCATGTCAAAACTTTCTTCTGGAGGACAAGAGTAATATGTCCGAAACATTGAAGAACGTAGCACGTCGTCGTCGGACGAAGAGCGGCGAGGCTGCACCGCCAAATCAGCCTGCAGATCCCAAGAAACGCTACGATCTTCGTAGTCGCAATAAGAAGACCATAGATGATAACGTACGGTGGGTGGATGACGATACACTGTTCGACGAGGAAGACGACGACGATTCAACGTTCAATGGTGATGAGGAAGAGGAGGAGGATGAGGAGGAGGAGCCCGCCGCCGCGACTCAGACTATTCACGGAATCACACTCCCGTCGTCACTCCCTGTCTCGGTAAAGATCCATCTCCACGCTCGTGTCGATGAGGACGAGGACGATGACGAGAGGGGCGAGTATGATGATTACGAGTACGACCACGACGAAGAAGGCGAGGATGAAGATGACGAGATTCCCCACGAGTTCATTCAAAGCCTGTTTGCTAGTCGTCTTGGTGGAGGCAGTCGCAACCAACCACTGTTTATCATTGGTGATGATACCAAGAAGAAGGGTAAAGACAGGAAGGATAAGGATAAGGACGAGCCTGCCCTCAAACTCAGTCGGCGAGAGAGTGATTACTTCGAGGGTCTGGGGAAGCAGGCGAAGAAGGGTGCTCTGAAAAAGATGAAGACGATCGCTGACATCCTTGGAGAGTCGGATGTTCCTTACAAATTCCGAGTACTGGACATCGATATGCCCGCAAAGATCCAGGGTGAGATCATTCGTAAAGTTGATGCCATGAACCGTATGGGATCCGACAACGGCGAATCTCAGAAGCTTCGTAATTGGATCGACGGTGTTCTCCGGATTCCGTTCGGAAAAAACGTCCCCCTGCCGGTGACAATTGCCGACGGCGAAGTAAAGTGTGCTGATTTCCTGAAGAATGCACGTGAAAAGATGGACAAAGCGACCTACGGCATGCTCTCCGCCAAGACCCAGATCCTTCAGACCCTGGCACAGTGGATTTCCAATCCTAAATCGGTCGGAAACGTGATTGCTATGCGTGGATCTATGGGTGTCGGCAAGACCTCCTTCGCTCGTAACGGTATTGCCGAAGTTCTCGGTCGCCCGTTTATCTTCACGTCTCTAGGAGGTGCGTCTGATATCGCTCACTATACTGGACACTCGTACACCTATGAAGGATCCATGTGGGGGCGGATAGTGGACTCGATCATCCAAGCTGGGTGCATGAACCCTGTTCTCTACTTTGACGAGCTCGATAAGGTCAGCGGTACTCCTCACGGCGAAGAAATCATTTCGATGCTGATCCATCTCACCGACCGATCTCAGAACTCCCACTACCACGATCGGTACTTTGCAGGTATTGACTTTGATCTATCCCAGTGTCTCTTTGTATTCTCGTTCAACGACGAGAGCCGCGTTCATCCCGTACTCAAAGATCGTATGCGTGTAATCAATATTCCAGGGTACAAGGAAACTGAAAAGAAGGTCATTGTTGCCAACTATATCTGGCCGGATATCCTGAAGCACGCTGGAATCGCCGCCGCCGACCTTTCGGCTACCGAAGATGCTGCAGAATATATTATCAAAGAGTATTCGAACACTGAAGAGGGTGTACGCAACCTCATTCGTGTGGTCGATGCCGTCGTATCTCGCGTGAACCTCATACGCATTTCTGATGAACAGAGTGCCAAGGCGTACAAGTTCTGGATCCCGGTGAAGTTCCCCATGAAGTTGGATCGCAAGATGGTTGAGACACTTCTCACGGACTTCAACACCTCTCTTCCTGAACACTGGCGTTCATTGTACACTTAAAGATATGAGCTGTCAAGACAAATGTCCCTGAAAGACGAGGCTCAGTTTGCCAAGCGGCATATTCGTAATCGTTTTTCGCTTATGGTGCTTCCCCACGTTACCGAGGGAATCTGGAGCGTGTACGAGAACGCCAAGACCATCTGCGAGAAGAATAATCAGACCGACCAGATTCTGAAGACATTCCAGAATCTCCTGACCCGCATCCCGGTGTGGACTGACGACGTTCTACAGACAGAGGTTAAGCGTATCATTGCCGCCTCCAAGTGCTCATACCTCGAAGAACTTCTCACAGGTGTCCTACTGACTTACCTCCGTGCCTTCGCCGCGATTCAGTACCGCTCTACCCAAGACAGTATCGATGTCGAGTTCGAACGACCCCCGCTTCCCAAGTTCGTGCACGAGTACTACAAGGAAGTCGCCCGGCGGTGCTGGGAGCATGCATACCTGTTCCGTACATTCGGTGTAACGTCCGAGCAGCAGGCTCGTAATCGTAAAGAGATCGATACAATTATGGACACTGCGTTCGATACTGTTCTTGACTCTTTCCTTCCCTGGCAGTCCATTGTGAACACATACTTTTCTGTCGAGGAGGCACCCCAGGCACCCCAGAAAGCCGAGGATGTCATTCAGCCTACTGATACAGTCTTTCCCACCACGGCAGAAGCTGTGCCCGCAGCCGCACCCGCAGCCGCAGCCGCACCCGCACCCGCAGCCGCAGCCGAGCCAGAAAAGAAGGTGGCATTCGAGGTGGAAGAGGAGGAGGATGACGACGACGATGTGGGAACGGACGATGATGAGCATCCCAAGCTTCAGTTGTCTGATGAGACTGCCATGATCGATTTCGAGAGCCTTGATGAGGAAAAGGAGGAGAAGGATGTCAAGCTGGAAGCGAAGGACGGAGAGCTCGTTCTAAAGTTATAAACAATCCAGCAGAACCTATCAAATAGAATGGTCGACACGAATCTTCTGATTGTCATTGTTCTTGTCGCCCTTGCTGGAGTTATAGTGTACGCTGCCGAGCGGTATACTAAGAAGCAGCCCGTCGATTGGACGGATGCGTCTAAGATTGGATTGCTGTCGGGAGCCGGTGCGGGTGGCCTGCTATTTGCCATGGGTGGAGATACCGAGACGGTTGTCGCCACTGCGTCCGTCGCGTCATCAGCCGTTCAGGATATGTTCGTTGGGAAACCCAGTTTCTAGAACAGATCCAATTGAACTGTTACGTCGTGGGCATTGTTGGTGGGACTACCTGATGTATACGAAAGGTATGCATGAAGATAGTCCCCCGCTGCAAAGTTCACAGATGCGTTATAGAACGATCCGCTGATAGCTGCCCCGCTGAGTGTGAGTGTATACGATGTATCCACTTTCACCCCCGTTGCAGCTGGGGTTTTTTGGACGAGGATTGTAAGTGAGTTTGTACCCCCGCACGATACGTTTAGACCAACCGCCATTCCCGAAAGAATACATGGCTGTTGGATACGGTAGTACGCTGCGGGAAGTCCAGGATCTGGAAACGCTCCTGCACTTACTGCCTGTGTCCCTGGCCATAACCATCCAGTACCAGCACTAGTAACATTTCCTTTCAACCCATAATAAATCGTGGTCGGATACACATACGACGAGAACCCTTTTCCTCCCGCAGTCTTGGTTACCAAGTCCGTTCCTGGACCGATCTGAATACCTGCAGACGCAAGGTAGGCGGGGGAGATAATGGACGAAGGAGTAGTCTGTAAAATGTCCGAGTTCGTTCCACTGATGGAGGAAGTGAACGTTCCTACGGTGGTAGACCGTAACTGAATGCTTCCATACTGATTTGCAGTAGCATCATTCGTCTCAATTCCGACATACGATCCCGTTGATGTTGAATCGGTGGGGGCAGCAACATATACATTCAAATCACGCGTGGTAAGTGTATTTGACGAAGATACCAAAATTCCACGTTTATTCCCGCCGCCATTGGAATACACGTTGATGGTAGATCCCTTCAGGGAATTGAACGAGAAGGACGAAGGTGAAAGTGCTCCTGTTCCCGATGCAAGGGCACCCGTGACATCCGATGACCCGCCTACCGAAGCGGCGGAATTGCGGACAGTCAGGACGCACGTACGGACTTTGGACGTCTGGGAGGTTGTTCCTGGGAGTGCGATACCGGTGAGCGTATAATGACCTCCAGATGTAAGATTGAGGGTCAGATCTTCTATACGTGTCGATTCTCCCATCGTGACTAGCGTCGTGTTCGCGATGACGTTGGTCATCTGGAGAACGCAGGTCTGTACGCTGGATCCGCGGATGGACACACCTGTAGGAATCGTGATGCCCGCGGTCAGTTCGTAGATTCCCGGAAGAACCCAAACGTGCATTCCTGACGTCGCGGCCGCAACTGCAGCGTTCACGGTCTTATATGGTAAACCACCGACGGATGCTGACGAATCATTACCGTTCACGCCATCTACAACAAGAACATTGCAGAGCTGAGGGGGTTTGGCACCGGATGCATTGTACCCCAGAATCCCAGGATACCTGCTGGACGGGAATATATCCCCAGAGTAAAGAAGTGCCATAGTATTATTCTTACTATACTGGGCTACAAACATTCTTCTCGCTAGGATACAAACAAAATGTACTGGCTCAAGCTCGCGTTTGTCGTCGTTCTGTTCGTTGCCCTCACTCCGGGCGTTCTCCTCCGCCTCCCCCCGGGCGGATCGAAGCTGACCGTCGCCGCTGTCCACGGTGTCGTGTTTGCCCTCGTGTACCACTTCACCCACCACGCTGTGAGTGCAATGCTCGGCGGCCGCGAGGGTCTTGCTTCCTGTTCGTGTCAGCATGGAAAGTGCGGAGCTGACAAGACCAAGTGCATAAGCTGCGAGAAGGGTTACAAGCTAGAGCCGGATGGCACGTGCATTAAGCCCGGGGCGTAATTACTTCTTACTCAATCACCAAAAATGATTCGCCGCGAGGAACCCTGTCAATGAGATAAGGCGTTCCGAACTTCTCAATTTGCTTGCGAGGCACTGCCGTATCTCGGCAGTACCTGGCAATCGCCTTGTACAGATTGAACCCCCGGTACCGTTCGCTGAAATCCCCATTCTGCGGATCACGGAACAGTACCGATTTTCCGTCGGGAAGTGTCAGCCATGTCATGAACATCTTAAATAACGGATTTGACGTGTACTCATCATCGGGACCCTTCGGAAAACAGTCCCAGAAGAGTGACGTAGCAAGACGCACAAGATCAAACGAAGGGTTCGGCTTGATTTCAGTGTACTTGGAATTATAGAACGGAGCAATGTTGTACTGCCCCCCCGCTTCCTCGTCCTGATGAAACTGGTCGGACATAAAGAACTTCGAGTCTTTCAGTTTCGGAACCTTGACTGAAAACGATGCTCGGTCAAAGTCGATGATTTTAATGAGCTTGCCGTAGGTAGGAACACGATAACTCTTGCCCCCCACATTGTAGTAGAAGAACTCGGAAGTCGTGGAAACGTACATGACGTTCATCACGTGCAGATCGTTGTGAACGAACGCGAACGTCCGCTGGGCGTACGCCAGAGCAAAAATCACCTGAGCCATCCACGCACACCGCCTTGCCACATCGGACGTCTCCTTGAACAGAAGGTACAGTGTCCCCTCGCACTTCTCCATAACCGTGATCTGGATAGGGGCATCCTTGAAGATCGCGTGGGCAAACGCCTCGTCAAACTCATCCTGTGAAAACCCTTCGCCGGTCTCATCGCTCTCGCTATCTTCATCATCACTGTCTTCGCTATCACTTGCGGCTGAGTGAACCTTGAATACGTAATCTGTTGAACAACTGTCTGATTCGCCCATATCGTCGTGCGTATCTTCTGGCTCATACTGTATGATGTCCACTGGTGGAGATGGGAGAGCAAGGGGTTCGAGTTCTACTGCACCTATATCTATGGACTCCGTCGCATCAGAAAGTTCAAGCACTGGGAGTTCCGCCTTGCGGAGACGCAGGTCGAAAAAGTGTCCGATGTTCTGAGAGAACCATGGACGATCGCACAGATCCTCGTAATCGTCTGAGATATCCAAAACATGCTTTTCAGCGATTCCAGAGAACACGCCGTACACTTTCGGGAAATGTTGGCACCCAGATTCCGAGAGAACTACAGAGGCTAGGGCTCCGACGTATGCGGCATTGTAAGGACTTTGGATACGCAGGGGTTCCGATACCGTATCATCTGTGTTTGGAAGTCCCGTTCCCGCATAGTCCCCGTGCATGACCCGGTACGGCGAGAACAGCATCGTTTTCTTGAGATGGATCGGAACCTCTTTTCCAGACACGTAGACACTTGACTCCGAACTGATCGTTTGGATCGGAAGCTGGAGTTTCAGTCCGTAGTGGTACGGCATACGGACATTCTCCAGCTTGAACAGTTTCTGGATGGAAGGAAAGTAGGGCTGGATGCGGCGAAGACCCCAGAGTTTCTGCGACTGTTCCTGGAGTCCCGGAAGGTTCGAGTACTTCTGAACATCCAATTGGACGTTGGATGTTCGCAAGTCGGGCGTAGGTTTAGGCATTCCCGTTATGTTTACTTCCCTGCTTTTTGCTTGTCACTGTACCGCAGTGATCCGTCGATGATAGACCCTTCGGCGGGGAATACTCGGTCAAAGTGTGACCCTACAAACGTATCAAAAATGTAAGTCAGTTTTTTGGTAAGATCTCCCAGGAAAATAAAGATGGCGAACATGAAGAACAGACCAGCAGTGTAGGAGTCCACGAAATCTTCCAGCCCTCTGCGGACAGGGATAATTGGAGCTGATACGTTTATAAAGTAGACCAGCCAGAAGGCCACCACTCCAATAATACTCACTTCGGCCGATACATCAAAGAGCTGATACCCCAGCCCTCTGGCCTCCCATTTTTCGTTGAACTCGTCAAATAGGTAGTAGAGAATATACGACAGAAACGCTCCAGCGATTGTATAGATCACCGAGTAAATCGCAATATTCCCTGTGACTCGCACAGCATCCCCCGAGGTCAGATGGATGGTATGAATCGTGTATGCGTGGGTATTTTTTGACATTATTTACTCCTGTGAAAATACTAAGGAAGGAGATGAACTTTAACATTCGTCAATTCAATATGGATATGATCAAACAGAGATGTGCGATTGATTCACGCAAGTCTCCTATGATTGTGATTATTGGTAAGAAGGATACCGGAAAATCCTTCTTGGTTCGTGATATTCTGTTTCACAACCAGGATGCGTTCCCGATTGGAACTGTGATTTCCGGAACAGAGGTGGCAAACCGTTTCTTCCAGGATATGGTTCCATCCAAACTCATTCATGACAAGTACAAACCTGAAATTATCATGAACGTCATTCGGCGTCAGCTGGCTTTGAAACAACAGCGTGGAGCGGGTGCGTCAAACGTAGACCCCCGTGCCTTCCTTATTCTAGACGACTGTCTCTACGACGCTTCGTGGATCAAGGAGGAGTCTACCCGCTACGTATTCATGAACGGCCGTCACGTTGATCTCTCCACCATGATTACCATGCAGTACCCCCTCGGTATTACCCCTAATCTCCGCACGAACGTCGATTTTGTCTTCATTCTTCGCGAAAACATTCTGGGCAACCGCCGCCGTATCTACGAGAACTACGCAGGTATGTTCCCCTCCTTCGAGATGTTCTGTCAGTTCATGGATCAGTGTACGGAAAATTACGAGTGCCTCGTGATCTGCAATTCGTCGAGCTCGAACAAATTGGAAGACCAGGTGTTTTGGTACAAAGCCAGCGATCACCCCCAGTTCCACATGTGTGCGGACTCCCTGTGGGTGGATAACAAGCCGTTTATGTCCACGATGTTGGCAGCTAACGACTACAATGCCGAGCTGGCATCGCAGAGGCGTGGTCCATCCGTGTGGGTGAAAAAGACAGGGCATAGTTGATTACTACTCTCGCATGGCTCCCTCTGCTGGGTGAACGGGCTTCGCGAGATCCTGAAGCTGATTCTGCTCTGCCCTACGCTTGGCATTCTCCTCCTTCTGAGCCTTCACTGACGCCTCACGCTCCTCGGCAAAGAACAGCTCGCGATTCGCCTCGTTCTCCTTGTACTTCCGCATGATCTCGTTCAGCTGCGAGTTCGCGTACTCCACGTTCTCCATGAGGTGCTCGGACGGCTCCCACGGCAGCCAGCAACCCATACGACCGATCATGAGGTTGTCCTTCGGGTACTTCCGCTGGAGAACCTTGCACCACAGCTGAGCCTCCTCGTACGACGGGAAGGCACGGCGAACCTTGACACCACGAATATTGCACTGGAAGTTGTTCGCCTTGTCAAACGCCTCCTGCACCTCCTTCTCGTGCTTCAGGAGAAACACCTGGTACTGCTCCGGGACATCCGAGTTCTTCAGCTCGTCGCGGTGCGTCTTCTCAAAATCGTGGATATCCTTCATGACATCGTCAATCTTGAGGGAATACTTCTTGGCGAGGAAGTCAGCCAGGTGCTCCAGTCCCTTCACCTTGAAATCGTAGTCCGTCCACTGCAGGAACTTCTTGAAGAAAAAATCCTGCTTCCGCTCAATCACCTTCTCGGGTGAAATGAAGGACACAATACAGTAACGCTGGTTGGGGAGCTCGGGATCCTCATCGAGGTAGTCTACCACACCGTCGTCGTCCACCTTCGGAAGCTCAACCTTCTGCCGAGAGCTCATTTATACTTCCCCTCTCTAGACGTTAAAATGCTTTTTTCCCGCGGGAGTATACAAACAAACAAATGTGGGGAATGGCTGTATATGCTGCTGTCCTGTTCTATCTCCTCACCCCCGGCGTCCTGGTTCGCCTCCCTCCCGGGGCGTCCACGATGACGGTGAACCTCACCCATGCCGCAGTGTTCGGTGCCGTCTGGATGCTCACTCACAAGATGGTGTGGAAGCTCGTCGGACACAAGTAAACCGTTAAGCTTTCATCAGCATGATTCCCGCAAACGTCAAGACAAGTCCGACATACTGTATCGGCTTCTCTAGACGATCTCCCAGAACCACGTATGCCGCCGCACTTTCCAGGATCCCCGAAATTCCGTCCCACATGCCGTTCACGTACAGGACGTTACCGTGTCGCAATGACTGTATGAGGAAGAACACGACGCCCGCGTATCCTGCGATACCGTGGTAAAAGTACGTCAGGTTGTTTGTCTGGGCGTAGAACCTCAGGGCAAAGTCTCCATAGATCTCTACGATGGATAAGAGGACAATAGACGAAAAAGCTTTATCCATTATTCTTCTACTCAGTGAATTTCAAGATCAGAACCCCACCTCCAATCATCGCAATCGCAAGGTAGTCGTGGAGGTGCAGTCGTTCCTTGAAATAGAGGACTCCCACCGTCGTTGTCGCCATAACTGACAGACCCGACCACAGGGCGTTGGTGAAGGCCAATCCAGTGAGCTTGAATGTCTGAACCAGCATCAGTCCGACGATTGAATAAAAGAATACACCGAGGAGGAAGAACCGCCAGTCTTCTATGGATGTCTTGAAACAACTCATCGCACAGGTTTCCAGGGAGACGATGGCTAGAACGTATAAAATAATAACGACATACGTCGAGATCATTCCTTATTTACTTATTCCAAACCCACCTGAATTTTTCTCCTTCTTCAAGTATAAACAAATGTCCGATCCCTCTGCCAAGGCTGCCCCCGCCCCGTCTGTTGGCATTGATGTTGCCGACCTCGTTAAGCGTCTAGTCAAGTACGCCCTGGAGGGCCTCGCCGTCGCCGTCGCATGCTACCTGCTCCCGGGCAAGAAGCTCCGCGTCGACGAGATCGGCACGATCGCCCTCACTGCCCTCGCCGTGTTCGCCATCCTCGATATCTATGCCCCCTCTGTCGGCTCCTCGGCCCGCACGGGTGCCGGCTTCGGTATTGGTGCCAACCTCGTTGGATTCCCCGCCCGCTTTTAAGACAGCGAACTCGTATATGTAAAGAACAATGTTTCGGTATAACGGAGAGTGGTATACCGTAAAGCCCCATATTCTGGGTGAACCCGAGCGTCAAACACATAGTCTTATGTGGAAATTGGCTTCTGGTACTCCTCAGCACCAAGCGTATCGTGAATGGTATGCTCGCGAACGGAAAATAACGTCTGTTCTCTATCCTAAATAAATAGAAGATGGATGTCTTGAAGACGGGACTCATTGCCAGTGGGGTCACTCTCGTCACCCTCCTTGTTTTTGTCGGACTGTACTGGGTATTTCGCGGATTCCCCCCCGCCAGCCGCATGCTTGTCGAAGAGGTCAAGGAAATAGGAATACCAGACGATAAAGCTCACTTCCTCTTTTTCTATACAAAATGGTGCCCCTACTCCCAAGACGCCATGCCTGTAATGCACAGCCTGGAGGCAATTCTCAAAGATCGTACGTATGGCGGAAAGACCATTGATATCCGGTATATTAATTGCGAATCTGACAAGAAATGTGCGGAGTTCAAGGTTGATTCGTATCCCACATACAAACTCCAGACATCGTCCAAGACATTCGAGTATGTTGGTCCGCCCAAGACTGAAGTCTTACGCGAGTTTCTTGTGGAGGCTGTCGGTCCTGAACTTAAGGTAGGCAGCTCGTCCAATACCGATTAAGTGCCGTACAACCTCCTCTGAGTTCCAGAAACTGACCATCTGTGCCCCGTCTTCAACAAGCAAGCATGTATTGTCGGGATACTCTGCTTTCGTTCCATAGGTTTCTTTGATCGACTTACAGAACGGAACCATTCCCAGATAATTGTCCAAGGTTACTTTAGGTTCCTGTGTTGTCAACAAGAGCAGAGTGTGTGCCCGCTTTTTCGCAGGTATGGCGTCTACGATCTTCTGACACAAAAGGGCACCATCGACAAACAGGTGGTCTTGAATCTCATGTGGCGTAAAAATGTAGGGTAGTGAAAACGAAGCTCGCAGTGCGTCCCATACCCGAATACTCTGTCTGAATATGGTGACTTTCAGAGTTGTCAAGTCCGACGCAATAATGTTCAGCGGAATGGCTGCGTCTCCGATACGCAGTGTTGAAAAGTCCAGTCCACGCTTCTTGAATTCCTGGTCGAGGAGGGCGTAGATTTTCGAGCCATCATCTATCCCGTTCGTTTGGGTGAGGCTCAACAGGGTTTGAAGACGCAAGGGATTGAAGGCATCCTGCATATTTCCCAGAAGCCCAGTAAGCATGTTCAGTTCGTCCACTGAAAACTCGAACGCGATGAGAGTTGCGATGAGGGCTCCGATAGAAATACCGTATACTCCTCCGGTAAACACTAAGCTCAGGCATTGTTCCCCCTCCTGCTCCGCGAGTTCCTGGAGTGCACCCACCTGTAGAGATCCACGCATTCCTCCGCCGTTCAAACCTAGAACCGTGTATTTCATTGGTGCTTCTTTTCTGCGTGTATGAAAATGCTTCGGGCCAAAGACCTGTGGAAGCAGGAAGATGAACGTAAGACTGCAAAAATGCAAGCCATGCGTCCAGTTCTGTCAAACCTGTCATCCCAACTCAAGACGTATGCGATTCAGAACCCTTCTGCCCCTTATTTTGTCTATGATGTTCCTTCGTTTGTGTTTGGGTACCCCCTGTACGATCACCGCGAAGCCGTGGAGTATGTCAGAGACGCCCTTACCGAACAGGGATTCCAAGTATGGGTGACTCCAACCTTGAACCTGGTGATCTCCTGGATCAAGCCGCAGAATACCCAGCCCAGACTGCGTGCTCCCCCTCGTTCGGGAGCCGATTACCGCCCCTTTGTGTACGACGACTCTGCCATGGATTTCCTGCGTCATTCCATGAGTCGTTAAAAACGGACATTTGTACACACGACATGGCTGAGGTGGCAAGAAGAGGAATGTGTGACCATCCAGAGAAGGGAGTTCTGGTGGATGAAGGGCAGAGAGTATGTACGTCGTGTGGAACAATTATGGAGCAGACGATTGATGAAGGTGCGGAGTGGAGATATTATGGTGCCGAAGACCGGAATGAAGATCCATCGCGTGTCGGCTTGACCATCAATCAGCTGCTCCCCGACTCGTCATACGGGTCTATGGCGATGAACAGAAAAGTATCGTCTGCCGCATTCAAGAGTATTCAACGCTTGTCCGCGTGGTCTCTCGCCTCCCATTCCGAGCGGTCATGGCTCTCGGCTCTCGAAACACTGAATCAGTACGCTTACCGCCACGGATTTACCAAGGCCATTCTCCAGGAAGCGTGTGCCCTGTTTCGGGGACAGACGGAAGCCCTGAAATTGCGTGGCGAAACTCGGAGGGCTCTCATGGGTGCCGTGTTCTTTGTGGCGTGCCGTCGTATGGGCGTATCACGGACACACGAAGAGATGTCTGAGATTGTGAATGTATCGACCCGCTCCTTGTCGAAAGCTATTCAGACATTTGGAATTCACGCCGAAGAGAACCCGCTCCTGAAAACCCAGCTGTCCTTGGCAGAGCGGATGATGAACGGGCTCTCGATCCAAGAAGATCAGCGGACAGAGATTCTGGGAACGATTCAGGATATCTTCAAGTCCCCCGACGAGGAACTGGAACATACACCGAAAGTCATGGTCTCGGGAATGATTGCTCGCGTCTTGTGCCACGACAAAACGAAGGCGGAGATCCGGGCGTTTCTCAAAGATTTCTCAAAGCATTCGGGAGTATCGGTCGTATCGATTCAAAAGGTCATGAACGGTGTTTAGATGACGTTGTAGTATGTTTTTGCCCCGTCGGTATTTACAAGTAGGATAGTGGTATTAGCATTCAAACTAAAGGTTCCATTGGCAAACGGATCAATATTTGGTAGGGCTGCAAGGGCAACATTATACAAAAAGCTAACAGTATTAGGGCTGGCGTTCGTTATTCTCCAGGATGTTCCAGCTGGAATGTCTGCAGATCCTAAAGGGAACTGGAGAGACACAGGAGCTCCGCCTGTTGAATAACCTACATCAAAAATGAATATATCTCCCCTCCCCGTGTCTGGCAGGGTAATGGATGCACCTGCTAGAGTAATAACTGTAACATTCGTAGGGGAGGTACCGATAGCAAAGTTAGTAGAAGAAGGCTGAGCTATAGTTGCGAGTTGAATACCTGTTCCACCAGTTATCGTAATATCTGATTTGTATCCGTTGACGGTGCTTACAATTGAATCTACGGATCCACCACAGATATTGATATTATTCACTGTGACTGCGTTGTTCTGAAGGGTTACGCCTCCAATTACATTTTGATAGGTGGAAGGACTGGTATACAGTGCAGATGCGGAGACTGTGCCGCTCTGTAATCCCACCCCCCCGATTGAACTTTTTAGTACACCTGTAGTATTTACAGCCGATGCAGTTACGACACTTGACGAAAGCACCACTCCACCATATGTTCCAGAGACGTTTGTTTTGATCGTAATATTGTTCCCCGTACTGTAGAGTGAAATATTGGTTCCAGCAGTGAAAGTTACATTTCCCGACAGTGTACTATTTATGGTAGTGACTCCACCGCTACTTCCACCCGTTGATCCCGAGACTCCAATGACAATAGTGTTTCCGGACGTGTACAGCGAAATATTGGTTCCGGCGGAAAGAGTGAGGTCTCCCGAGAGAGTGTTCAGACTTGTGACTCCTATGCTACTTCCACCTGTTGATCCCGAGACTCCAATCACAATACTGTTTCCAGACGTGTAGAGCGAAATATTTGTACCAGCAGTGAAGATAACGTTTCCAGACAGTGTACTATTTATGGTCGCAACACCCGCCGCCACTCCTCCGGTGTATGGTACACCATTAATCGTAAGAGACGTGGCACTGATGTTCTGGTTCTGGAATATTATGCCTCCAACCGAGTGTGGCTTCGTTGCGTCGGTGGTCGTCAATGTTCCGGTCATGACCGCGAAGTTTCCGTTACTATCCAGCTTCAACCGCTGGTTCACAACTCCTCCTGTGCAAAAATACATATTCGTGTTTCCTCCCAACGCCCCCAACTGAATATCCACATTTCCAACTGTTGATGGAACGGAATTCACGAAAAAAGAGTTTGAACCTGAAGTGTACGCCGATGTCGTCATAATGATGCTCGACTTGAATTGAGACGATCCGTTGACAACCAGGGAAAACCCCGGAAACTGGGCGGAGGTTCCAACGCTCAACTGCCCCGACTGCGTGATTCGCATCGTTTCGCCGAACGCGGCGTTCGAAAATCCAATGACGTTGGACGCCGGGTTTGTCACTGTTCCGCCCAGGGAGAGGGAAACGAAAGCGGCGGCACTGATTGAGTACCCTACCATATTCACGTTTGTGGAGGCAGGGTAATTTGCCCACGCAGGTAGACCCCCCGATAAATTGATGAAGTTTCCGCATAGGTAGTACGCCGACACATTGATGAACCCATTCGGTGCGTCAATTGTGAACGCGTTCGTCGTATTTCCTCCCACAAACGTCAGTTTGGAAACAGTCGTAATGGAATTTGAATTCATCACCAAGTTCGATGTCGCCCGGTAGTACGACCAGTTTTGGAGATCCGAGAGCGTCATTGTTGGAGCTCCGTTCACTGTCAGTAGGAATCCAGTCGTCGAGTTACCTACCGCCACGTTTCCTGGCAGCTGAGTGTTCACGATCGCATGGTAATACCCGTTGCTGAACTGGTACTGCGGAACAAAAATATTCTTCAAGGCATTCAAATCGTTTGTCGCAGTGTAGGTGGCGGGAGGCGGTGCCACGCTCATCTCGTATTGTTTTTATTACACGGAAAGGATTTAACTACTTTCTGCGTGATATATACACGACATGACAACTCTCGGTGACCGCTACACGCTCTTTCCTATCAAGTCTGATGAGTCCAAGCTGTATCAGCTGTACAAACAGTCTGTCGCCTCGTTCTGGACGCCCGAGGAAATTGATTTCAGCAAGGATGAGGCTGATTGGGATAAGCTGACCTCGAACGAGAAGCATTTCATCCAGCATGTCCTTGCCTTCTTTGCCGGATCCGATGGTATCGTCCAGGAGAACTTGGCGACTCGGTTCCAGCGTGATACTCCGAGCCCGGTAGCACGCCTGTTCTACGCGTTTCAAAACGCGATCGAGGGTATTCATTCCGAGACGTATTCCCTCCTGATCGACAAGTATGTCAAGGACAAGGACGAACAATTCCGTCTTTTCCGAGCCTTGGACACGATCCCCTGTATTCAAAAGAAGGGCAAGTGGGCTCTGGAATGGATTGAGAGCTCGGAGTCGTTTGCCACTCGTCTGGTAGGGTTTGCGTGCGTTGAGGGCATCTTCTTCAGCGGTGCGTTCTGTGCGATCTACTGGCTGAAGAAGCGTGGTCTCCTCCCTGGACTGACCTTTTCCAACGAACTGATTTCTCGCGATGAGGGACTGCACACTGTCTTTGCGGTGGAAATGTACCATCGCGAGAAGCCGATTACGGTTTCCGAGATCCACGCGATTATTGGGAGTGCCGTAGAGATCGAGTGCGAGTTCATCTGCGACTCCCTGCCGTGTTCCCTCATTGGTATGAACTCCAAGCTCATGATGCAGTACATCCGCTTCGTGGCCGACCGCCTGGCTGTTCAGTTGGGTGTCCCGAAACTGTACAACGTCCAAAACCCATTCGACTTTATGGAGATGATCTCGATGGAAGGTAAGGGCAATTTCTTTGAGCGGAAGGTGTCAGATTACTCCAAGGCAGGGGTCGGTGCCCGGAAGGAGGACATGACGATCAAGTTTGATTCGGACGATTTTTAAGTATCCATCAAGGTAAACTAGGAAACATGGAGTTCTTTCATGGTGTCGTAGCACTCGTCGCCGGTATTGTTCTTATTCTGACTGGTCTGGTTGCGTGGATGTATGTTCAGCAGTCCCGCATGGCTCAGGCGATCAACGCCCTGGCTATTGCTATTACAGCCCCACCTCCAACATTTGCCCAGCACGTCCCCGAGTCTGAGTCCCAGTCCGAGCCCGAGCCGGAAGTATCGCATGAAGACGAACTGTCTGCTCCAGTCCAAGCTCAGCCCCAGGATGACCGGGTCAGCGTTCATGAGGACGCTGAGGCTGAGCACGATGGAGAGGATGTTGAGCTGATGGGTGAGGACATGGCTACTCTTGGCGGAAAGACGGCGGCTCAGCTCCGCGAACTGCTGACAGCTAAGGGTATTCCTTACAGCAAGAGCGACAAGAAGTCTACTCTGATTTCACTCTTACAGGCAGCGTCTTAATAAAACCAATAAGAATATGAAGCTCATAAGTGTTGATATCGGGCTTCGTAATTTAGCCATATGTGTCCTTGAAGGTGCTTCCAGGACAGATATGTGTATTGCCCATTGGGACGTGATTGACGTCATCGGTGAGAAAAACGGACATGCTCGGACATCCTGCTACAAGTGCTCGAAACCTGCCATGTGGGTTCAGGCTGGAGCTGGTACCCAAGCATGTTCCCGCCACCGTCCAAAGAACCTCACTATGACCAAGGCTGCCCTCGGTAAAAAGACCATCCCCGAACTTCAGGAGATGTCCAAGACGTACGGTCTTTCGGATAAGAAGACGAAGAAGGATTTGGTTCCGGCTATCTGGGCTGAAATGAACAAGGCGGGATGGTCAAAGTTCAAGGGAAATGCTAGAGCAGCAGGTGGTGGAGTCCTCGACCTAGTAACGGATATCATTTCTTCGCTTGATCGCAGGACAGATTGGTGGCATGGTGCAGATCTCGTAGTATGTGAGAACCAGCTGGATCGGCGGATGTTTGCTGTCCAAGCCATGATTCATATGTACTTTGCATGTCGGGGTTATCGCACCAAAGGTGTGTCTGCGATCCATAAGCTGGACAATATCACTATGGCAGGCGACACGACAGGAACCTACCGCGGACGCAAGAAGACGGGTATCGTACACTGCGAGCAACTGTGTCCCTCCGCAAACATCTCATTTTTTCGTTCGCATAAGAAGAAGGACGATTTAGCCGATAGTTTTTTGCAGGGTCTGTATTTCTTAGAGCATCCAGTATAATATAGGGATGTCCAGACTCGGACCCACTCTTCGTCAGCAATTCATGAAAGGAGTGAAAGACGTTCTTAAAACGACCGCCAAAGAAACTATGAAAAGTGCTGCTGAAGAATTGATGACGAAACGTCCTCGCGTTGGTACAGCAGAAGGGTTTTCTGTGTCTCCTCCTTCGTCCCCTACCTCATTTTCAGTTGCATCGGCACCCCGCCCTCCGCCCGTGCAGTTCCCTGCCGTCTGTGTCTGCAAATATGAACCAGACGCTCCAGATCTGGGGAGCGGGAACCGACAGTATATCTGTTCAAATTGTTCCCGGTCGGGGATGGGAGAGTACAAAACTGTCGTAGAAGGACGGAAGTTCGCCTCAACTCCTCTCAAGGGTGGCAGGGGAAAAACTCGGCGTCGCTCGCGTTTACATCTTACAAAGAGGATGCGGAGGAGACATAATGGACGTTCCCGGTGCTGATCTTTTAATGAACTCTTCGTCCTCGGCGGCGATGGACACCAAGCTTCCTGATATGGAGACAGTTAACCTTGATTTTACGGATCTTCCTTCCGAGCCCGTGCCCCCGCCCCGCCTCGTCCCATCCGCTGCCGATGTTGGGAATACGAAGTCGTGGGATGGCGTCGAGAACTTGAATGCCGAGGCTTATCTTAAGCCTGTATCCCAGGCTCCAAAGATGTCCGAGGATGCCATCATGAAGAAGAAGTACGAACTCCTCCGCAAGTTTGAGCGTCTCAACAAACTCGGTGTACCCATCCGCAAGCGGTTTACTATGGATTCGCCTCTTGACGAGATGGAGATGGAGCTAGAGTTTGTTCGCAAGGAGAAGGCTATGGATGCCACCATCAAGCAGTTTAGCGAATGGTTCATTACTGGTATGTCCGCTCTTGAGTGGGGATCCAAGAATGTGAACATGGTGAAGATGTTCGGTCTCCAACTCGACGGTCTGTCCCAGAGTGCCCAGATGAATGTTGGCGATCTGGAAGAGGATTTTGAGGAGCTGTATGATCTCTACGGTGACCAGATGCGTATGCACCCGCTCGTCCGCATTCCTATGCGTACTTGCTTCATGGTGTATATGGTTCACCTCACCAACCAGATGGCAATGAAGGCTCCGGTTCCTAATATTCAGGAGATTCTCCGTCAGAACCCCGATATTGCCCGGCAGATGGCGGCTCAGGCTATGCAGGGACAGACCGAGCAGTTCCGGCAGCAGGCTCAGCAGCAACAGCAGCGTGCAACAGTTCCTACATTCCCCAGCTCTGCCCCCGCCCCCGGACCCGTACAGATGCCCCCTACCTCCAACTTTGATAATCCTCTTGCCGGACTTATGTCGTTCCTGGGCGGAACGAACCAGCCACCGCCCGCTCAGACACGCACTATCCCCCTCAAGGCTCCGGCTCGCGAGATGAAGATGCCGAGTGGAAGTGGAATGGGTATTGGTGATATCCTGAACAAGATCAATAAGGAGGAGAAGAAGATCGGATCCACAAATACCACTCCCATGCCACCCACCCAGGCTCCCACCGCCCCTCCCATGACATTTTCGGCTGGACCTCCTCCCCCTCAACCCGCTCGCAAGTCAGTGCTCAAGCGGTCGGGTGGATCGGAACGCAAGTCCGCTAAGAATTCTGTTGTCATCAAGTTATAATCAGCAATGTCCGGGTATAATTCAAACATTAGCGATCTCCTGAAAAATCAGGCGACCGCTCGTCACCAGGAAGATATTGACCGGGCGGGACTCCAGCCGTTTATTACTCCCCCTGATTTCAGCGGACCATTATCCCGATGGGCGAACTCGGGATTCCAAAGTCCGTTCACAATTTTTTCCGTTCAGTTTACCGTCCCTCCTGTATGCTCAGACGGAATCAAAAGGACTCCGTATGAATATATATCATTCCTGCTTGGTAAAAGTGTGAACAGTCAAGTTCAGTCGTTTCAGACAAAATTTCAGGGAATTAAAGTTTTTTGCCTGATTTCCAATAGAACATTGAGTATTCGTGTGAGTAAACAGTAATCTTCAAGATCCACCACTCGCGTTGGTAATGTATAGCGTGCTGTTTGATCCCGTCAGGATTTCGTTTACGACTGTGTACCCAAGCACCGCGGGACCGGTTGAAGTACCAGTTAACGTTCCCGATACGCTTCCGCTTCCACTCACGAGGATCGACAGTCCGTTGACGTTTGTGTACCCAAGTAACGCAGCCATTATTTATATCCGTGACATTAAACTTGAAATCTGAGATTCCAACCGCCTGACGCGATCAAGTAAATACTTGATGGCTTCGTGATGGTACGGTGTGATTGAACTGTAATTCAGAGTTAATTGGGCTCCTTCTGGGTGCGTGAACCCGTCATCGTCTACTTGACCACATATGTCTGCTCTCGGGATCGCCGAGATCATATGGTCAAACCCTGCCCTGTGAATATCCTGGGCAATGAACCCCGATCGCAGGCCTCCGCAGGGGTCAGATTTCCACGAGTAGTACATTCCACTCACGCTCTGAACAAACCGCAGGGCGTCCTCGGCCGTAATACCCCCCGAAATATCCTTGAGACGTTCGTCGGAGGTGGCATCCAACTCCGTGCACTGAATACGTCCACTTGTAAATAGGCTGAACCCCACATTACCAGTGCTACCACCGGTGCCGGCTCCGCTCTGTGCAAGGTATCCGTAGCTACTGAGCGAGTATGTCTTGGTTCCACTGATGGATACAAAGGCTGTGAGACTGGATGTTCCGATACCGACACCTGATCCTAACGATCCTCCGCCCACCTGCTGGGAGATCAAATTGATCTGTCCCCCGCTCGTGTTCATCCACATAGACCCTCCATTGTTTGTTGTATGAATATGGAAGTTTCCGTCATCGTATATCTGAGACTGTGCGTTGAACGAAAGGTATTTTGATGTGGGAGAATTGTTAGTTGTCCCCGCAGACGTATCACCCCCCACCTGTAAAATTCCGTTGTCGGCAATACTGAAAATATTGGAGGTATACGCACTATTGAGAAGCTCCAACCCTCCGGTGGGATTGATACGAAATGTCTTGGTTGGATTGGTAGCCCCGGTAGAGGTGTTGGTGACACGCATGAAGTTCATGTATCCTGATCCTCCCACCGTATCGTTTCCTGTAATAGTGAGTCCGACGCTGTTCCCAGAATAGGTATTTGACTGCGTTCCCGCCACCGTGATATTCGATCCGAACGTAGACACTCCTCCGTGCGACGATGTGTACGTCACCAGCAGTGAACTTACTGTAGCAACTCCGTTCGTTGTCACGTTCGATCCAAATGTTGCTGTCCCTGTTATAGTTACGTTGGACGAGAATGCGGTCGTAGATGACACCACAATGTTCGACGTAGCAGACAGTTTCAAATTGCTGGACGAGTCTATCGAAACAGTTCCAAGTGGGGTGATCGTAAACCCGCTAGTAAACGGATATGAAATTATGACAATTCCAGACCCACCAGATCCACCCACATTACTTCCACCACCACCGCCAGATCCAGTATTTGGCGATGCTGAACCTCCCGCTCCTGTACTATTTCCTGCACCTGCAGTTGCACCCCCACCTGTTCCGTTAAATACAAATCCACTCATTCCTCCCGCACCACCACCGCCACCTCCGTACGCAGACCCATTGAACGTAAGTGTTGTTCCTCCGTTTCCAGATGCGTTTGAGCCATCGCCTCCAGGTCCTCCGTTCTTTACATCACCTCCTTTTCCACCGATACCTCCACCACCGCCAGCTAGGGACCACACACGACTACCATCTAATCCAGTACCCGGTCCGCCGCCTCCGCCTCCCTGTTGTCCAGCTCCAGAAAGATTAACAACTGAGTTATTTGCAGCTCCTCCTCCGCATCCACCCGCTGATCCTGAACCCTGACTTGCTCCTGAACCTCCACCCGAGGCAGTAATAGATATTCCCGTTCCCACAATTGTCGTATTGCTGCCGTTGCTTCCTCCAGCACCCCCAGCACCAATGGCAATTGTATAATTTGAATTTGCTGTTAACGACGGTATAGTGCTGTACTGACTAGAAAAAGCGACTTGGAACGTAGTTGATGAAACGTTTGTTTGTAGACCACCGGCTCCGCCTCCACCAGAACCTAGAGTTGCTCCTCCGCCTCCTCCCCCACCTAACGCGAAGTATTCAATCGCACCCGAAGATACTCCAACGGTAACTGTACAATTACTATAGAACGTATAGTACTTCCTCCCTCCAGAAACATTTGACGTCCATGATGTTCCTTGAGTTCCAGATGTTACCGTGAATAAATCGGGAGTTATAGGAAGTAGTCCTGCAAACACGTTGCTACCGATATCCGTGATATTACAGTAATTCATTCCTAAATTACCTGAGATCGAAGTAGAATTTTGAATAACCAGTGAAGACGCGGATATTACCGTGTTGTACGTAGACAATAATCGTAAACTGTTACTAACGTCGATATAGGCGGATCCCAGTGAAAATATGGTTGTGGGGGACGGAAATGCATAGGACATCACAATAACTCCGCTTCCTCCACTCCCACCGGCTTTATCCCGCCCTCCTCCGCCGCCGCCAGAGCCAGTATTCGATGACGCATTACCGCCTACTACAAACTCATTACCCCCTGCTCCCGCTCCACCACCTCCTCCAGCAGCACCATAATATCCCTGTCCTCCACCACCTCCACCACCTCCATATGCAGACCCATTGTATGTAAGAGATGATCCTCCTGGACCACACGCGTTTGGCGAGTTTGTATTTGAAAACCCATTACCCCCTATACCACCACCGCCAGCACCGAGGAAATAACTCTGACCAGATATATTTCCAGCTCCACCACTTCCACCCTGAGATCCAGTTCCTCCAGGATATTGGGCTCCAGTACTTGTTCCACCTCCTCCACACCCCCCGGCAAATCCGCTTGTACTTCCGCCTGCACCTCCGCCTGAAGAATTGACAAATACCCCCGCTCCCGAAATTGTTGTGTTACTACCGTTTGAACCCGCCGAACCACCTGCTCCGATGGTAAGCGTATAATTAGAACCGACGGTAAAGGGCGAAATAGCACGATACTGACTTGAGAATGCTACTTGAAAAGATGAAGACGACGCGTTCGTCTGCAATCCTCCAGCACCTCCTCCACCACTCGCAGACGACGGATTTCCACCAGATCCACCACCACCTCCACCAACAGCAAAATATTCAACACTTCCAGTACTGATAGATGTAATCGTACAGTTGCTATAGAATGTATAGTACTTCCTTCCTCCAGAAATATTTGAAGTCCACGATGTTCCATATGTTCCAGACGTAACCGTAAACATGTCATTGGTCACCGCAGCTGAAAATATGGAACTACCAATGTCCGTGATATTACAGAGATTCATAGCCACGTTTCCTCCATTCGATGTGTTATTTGTGATCGTGAGAGAACTCAATGTGGTAGTTCCAGTTAACGCATTAAAGGTCATTGAAGAACTTCCAGCGGTGGTTGAGTTGCTGTTGTAGAGAATCTGGGTCGTCGATCCACCGATTGGTCCCGTTGCACCTTGCGGTCCAGTGGCACCTGTAACACCCGTGGCACCCGTGGCACCCGTGATACCTGTTGCACCCGTGATACCCGTCGCACCCGTGATTCCAGTGGCACCCGTAATACCTGTTGCCCCTGTGATACCCGTGGCTCCAGTAATACCCGTCGCACCCGTGATTCCAGTGGCACCCGTGATACCTGTTGCCCCTGTGATACCCGTGGCTCCAGTAATACCCGTCGCACCCGTGATTCCAGTGGCACCCGTAATACCTGTTGCCCCTGTGATACCCGTGGCTCCAGTAATACCTGTCGCACCCGTGATTCCAGTGGCACCCGTGATACCTGTTGCACCCGTAATACCTGTGGCACCCGTAATACCCGTGGCTCCAGTGATTCCAGTGGCACCCGTGATTCCAGTGGCACCCGTAATACCTGTTGCCCCTGTGATACCCGTGGCTCCAGTAATACCCGTAGCACCCGTGATTCCAGTGGCACCCGTGATACCTGTTGCACCCGTTATACCTGTGGCACCCGTGATACCTGTCGCACCCGTGATACCTGTGGCACCCGTGATACCTGTGGCACCCGTGATACCTGTGGCACCCGTGATACCTGTGGCACCCGTGATACCCGTGGCACCCGTGATACCTGTGGCACCG
>Ga0316220_1000127_pt1 | contig 123305 bp, 120 predicted proteins | sample TBH18005metaG_FD_203632 | JGI IMG/M metagenome (GOLD analysis project Ga0316220, IMG submission 203632) | Freshwater microbial communities from Trout Bog Lake, Wisconsin, USA - TBH18005 | ecosystem: Environmental > Aquatic > Freshwater > Lake > Hypolimnion/Profundal zone | place: USA... | reverse complement strand
AGTCGTAGTAATAGTATTACTACCTGCTGCAATAATACCTATGATATTACCAGCAGTGATGTTACCAGTGCCAGTTATAACACCCGAACCAAAGCCCAAATTACCAACGTTAGCATTACCTGTAGCAGTTAACGCATTAGCCGTAACATTGGCGTTAGCGTCTATTACGCTAACTATAGTAGCATCTCCTACTGTGAATCCCTGTATTGCGTTAAACTGTTTGCTTGCCATAATTTATTCTCAGGTATTTATTCGGAGAAACAAATCATTAAACTAATCTATACTGTGTTGTCCAAACAGTTGAGTTGCTGCTGGCTGGTGTAACAGCCAAACGAATCGTAGAACCTGATATATTAACTGATAGAGAACCAGTAGTACTTACTAAGTATGCTCCGCCGTATACCACCCAGTCAACGTTAGCACCATCTGTTACTGCATGTACAGTTGACATGCTGTACTTGCCACCAACAGAATCGATTCCTTTAACTAGGAATTCTACACCAGTTACACCAGTTACTGAGAAGCTTGCAATTGTTTGGTTTGCTGTAACTGAGGTTGTAGTAACAGAGCCCCAGGTTATAGTAGTAGTAACCGAAGTGTTGCCTAAGACGACACTAGTACCTACGTTTGCGGTGGTGCTTATGTTTGCAGAACCGGCTGAGCTTATATTACCAGCAGATACGTTTCCTGCAACGTTCGCATAACCTGCAACATTGACTCCAGTAGATGCAATTACAAACTGAGCAGTAGAGTTGCCACCTGTGTACGTAGAAACATTGCCGCCGGATGCAATTGTTACGTTGGTTGTTCCGTTTTGCAATAGTCCACTGTTTATAGTAGTAATATTACCAGTAGTGATAATTGCAGTAGTTGTACCTAAATTACCTACGTTTGCGTTACCAGATACGTTTGCAGTACCTGTTATATTCGCACCAGTACCAGTAACAACTAATGTTGTATTACCGACAGCAGCTATATTGACATTGCCGTTAGCAGCAGGAATATTTACGTTTGAGTTGCCGTTTGCTAATGTACCAGTAAATGTAGTAGCAGATATAGTATTTGATGCAAAATTAGCGGTAATACCTGTCACAATGTTAAGTGCGCTATTACCGTTTGAAGAAGAGGTTACACCAGCAAGATATACAGTAGAGCTAGTAGAAGTGTTGGTCTGTACTGCTGCTGCGTTAGTAGCACTTCCTGCAGTAGCAACGTTTAGATTTGCTACCTGAGTAGTTGAGGTCACGACGAACGGAGCAGTACCAGTTGAAATGTTTGAGATTAATTGCGGAGCAGTTACGTTTGCAGTTGCAAGTACTTGTGCGGTACCTAAGTTACCAACGTTCGCGTTACCAGTAGTAGTAAATGCTCCGCTGCCTAAGTTTGCATAGCCTGCAATATTAACACCAGTGCCAGTTACAGTTACGATGTTAGTACCTACTGCGGCGATGGTTACGTTACCATTTGCAGCAGCAATATTGACGTTTGAGTTTCCGTTTGCTAGACGCCCTACAAAGTTACCAGCGGTCGCATTTCCGGTTACAGATAGTGATCCAAGAGTACCTACGCTCGTTAAGCTTGAGTTAATAATAGACGATGCAAGAGTATTACCTGTCAGATTGGCAGCATTTGCGGTGATTGAAACATTAGAGGCGGCAGTTAATTGTCCTTGACCGTTAACAGTAAATGTTGCAACTGCGTCTCCATTACCATAACTACCAGAAGGTACTGTAGTATTAGTGATGCTGAACTGTAAGTTGGATGCAAGTGTTAATCCAGTACCAGCGGTGTATACCTGAGTCTGTGAGAACAGAGCAAATGTTAAATTAGTAGTACCAAACACAATTGTTCCGGTAGTACTTAGAACATATGCTGCACCTCCATCACTGGCGCTTGTTACTAAGAAATATGCACCAGTGTCAAGTCCTGCTGCGCTATCTAGAATATATGTGTTGCCGTCAGTTGCGCGAGTTAGAATCCATGGAGTAGAACTTACAACACCAACCTGTGAGATATAATACACACCGTTTTGTGAAGCAGTTGACTGTCCAACAACAAGAATTCTGTCATTGAGTGCAGCAGTATATCCTGCAATTACAAGTGGGCCTGTACCAGTTGATGTTAGTGTTGCGCCAACACCCGCATTTGCAAGTGATGTAATCGTTAGACCTGTACCATTTGTTAATGCTACTGCATCACCGCTCCAATTTAACGATACCGTAATCGCAGTTGACGAAACAATTGACTGGACGAAATATGGTGTACCAGCAGTCAATCCTGTTCCCGTTGTGCCTGTATTGAATACGATGACATCGTTTACAGACAAGCCGTGAGCAGAACCTGTATTAAGTGTGTTGCCGCCGGTGATGCTTGTCCAAGTAGGAGTTGTACCGCCATTGGCATATGTTGCAGATAGGTTAGTGTCTGAGGCATCAACTACTGCTGGGTGAATATCAATTCCTGCTGCAACTGCGTTATCAACGTAGTATTTTGTAGCGGCGTCCTGTGCAGCAGTTGGGTTAGAAACTTCCTTAATCTGAACATTATTAAGAACAACATTTCCGCTAGTAGCAGAAAGATTAACATTGCCACTTGTTGCAGTTAATGTTAGTGATGTTGAACTTGTTACGTTTGGTGTGTTGACACCGACTGATGCGTTTGCGTTAGATACAACAGCATTAGTTGCACCAATGTTTCCGACATTGGCATTTCCAGATACGTTTGCAGTACCTGTGATGTTTGCACCTGTGCCAGTTACAACAAGTACGTTGGCAGTGCCGGTAGCAGAGATATTAACGTTGCCATTAGCACTTGGAATGTTAACATTTGAATTACCATTTGCAAGTGCGCCAGTTAGATTACCTACAAACGTAGTTGCGGAGAACGATCCGTTTGCTACGTTAGCAGTATACGCCGAATTTGCAGCAGTTTGAGTATTACCTGAAGTTGCGCTAGTAAACTGCGGATAATAAGTACCACCAGTGACCGCAGTAACGTTTGAATACATACTAACGTTTGCTCGTTCAACAAATAAGTTAGGTACCTGAGTTGTGGATGATACAACTAATGGAGCAGTACCAGTCGCAACATTAGATATTAACTGAGGTGCAGTGACGTTTGCGGTTGCGAGTACCTGTGCAGTACCTAAGTTACCAACGTTTGCGTTTCCAGATACGTTTGCTGTACCTGTGATGTTTGCACCAGTACCCGTAACAACAAGAACATTTGCAGTACCAGCAGCAGAGATGTTCACATTATCGCTTGCAGTAGGAATTGCAACGTTTGACGTACCATTTGCAAGAATACCTTGAATGTTTCCGATCACGTTGCCGCTTAAATTACCAACAAATGTTGTAGATGTAATTGCGTTGTTGGCGTAGTTTGCAGTAATACCAGTTACAATATTAAGTGCGCTGTTACCATTTGAGCTTGACGTAGTACCAGTCAGATACACAGTTGAGCTAGTAGAAGTGTTGGTTTGCACTGCTGCGGCATTAGTTGCTGCTGTTGCAGTACCTGAAAGCGATCCGACAAAAGTAGTTGCCGTGATCGAGTTATTTGATAAGTTAGCACTGATACCAGAAACTGTATTCAATGAATAGTTTGCATTGGTCGACGCAGTTACGAATGTAGGGTATACCGTAGTTGCAGTTGAAGCATTTGTCTGTACTGCGGCTGCGTTAGTTGCAGCATCGGCGAATCCGGCATTTGCTACGTTTAAATTAGCAACGCGAGTTACTGACACCACTGTAAACGGTGCAGTACCAGTTGCAGCGTTTGATATAAATTGCGGTGCAGTTACGTTCGCTGTCGCGCCAACAAAACCTGTACCAATATTACCTAGATTTGCATTTCCTGTAGTAGTTAGTGCACCAGAACCTAGATCTGCATAACCTGCAATATTAACACCAGTACTAGTAAATGTCACAGTATTAGCAGTGCCGCCAATAGAAACGGTAATGTTACCGTCAGTTGTGCCTGCAGTGATGTTAGAGGAACCGTTACTAATAGCGTTTCCGGTTGCTACTGCTTCCCAAGATAGGCCGCCTGACCCGTCTGTTTGCAAATAGTAACCTGATGAACCACCGGTAATAGTTAAATTGCCTACTGCGCCTAAATTGCTTAATCCAGAAACATTTAGATTAGCAGTATTTGACGTTCCAGTTACATCAGATGTACCGGATACATTTATTCCGGTATCAGTAATTACAACTACGTTGGCATTTCCTGCACTACTGAAGTTGATATTACCATTATTAATTACCTGTATATTACTAGTACCATTGGACAGCGATGCAGTACCTACTGTAGTGAATGATAAGTTTCCAGTACCATCAGTGGAGATGACCTGCCCAGACATCCCACCAGTAATTTTGACGTTACCGATCGAGTTGAGATTGGCTACACCAGTAGTAGTTATGTTCGTCGTGGTGATGTCTCCGTTAGCCAATATAATATTGGAAGGTGTTTCTCCTACCGAGAAACCTGCTACTGAATTTAAAGATTTAATGGCCATTTGTTTTTCCTTTGTTTTTCCTATGTTTTTCCTATTTTATATTATTTATCTATTTTGTGTTAATCCGAATACACTGTAATCAACATTCCGTATATAATTGACGAAGATGAATTTGGACTAACGTTGAGTTGCACTGCCGGCGGACTACTGATGTCTCCGGGATTATATTGTATTTCAAATGACCCTATACCACCATTGATCTGCAACCCTGCATATTCGTTGAACTGCACCTGTCCATTATAAACGATAGATGTAATTTTTGATGACTGCCTAGTTAGTGTACTTTGGTCTGTAGCAATAATATTAAATTCTACTCCTGAAATGTTGCCTGCAGGAATACTGTATAAAACTTGATTAGGAACAGTGCTTGCAGTCGAAGCGAAGTACACAGCAGAAGTGCAATACTGATATACACCTGAGCCCAATTGCAATGTGTTAGCGACTAAGTTTCCAGCAATTGTTACCGTTTTGCTGTAGTCATCGTATGTGAAATACGGACTTGCACCAAACAGTCCATTTAAATTATATTGAATCTCAGTATTTGATCCGCCTGGTTCGCCGTTGCCTCCGCCGCCACCTCCGCCAGCTTGCCAACTCAAGTTACCTAATCCATCGGTAGTCATAACATAACCGCTAAGTCCGCCGGAGATATGAAGATTTGATATTGATCCTAGATTTACGCTAGGAGAATCTATCAGATTGACAAGACCAGTAGCGCTAAGTGTTCCACCTACAAATGATGTTCCGGTAACATTCACATTACCTGCATTAACATTTCCTGATGTTTGTACTCCTGCTCCACTGATCTGATCCCCTGAAACTATATTTCCAGTGACAACCAATGTTGTGAGATTGCCAACGGAAGTGATATTAGGCTGAGCGTTGTCAGTTACGGTATTTGCAGTATCAGAAATAACACCAACAAGATAGTGTGCATTACCAAAATAATACGTACTCGTGGTATTTCCAGTGACCGTTAGATTCGCAATAGTAGCATTGCTTGTATGCACATTAGAAATATTAGCATTAGGTGCTGCTAGGGTGCTTGTAGTAGTATCAAATGTAAATACAGATGAACCGTCGAAGTATCCTGAGTTATTGAACTGAATCTCAGTATTTGATCCGCCTGGATTACCGTTTCCGCCGCCGCCTCCACCAACTGCCCATGACAGATTTCCGGCGCCATCAGTCTGTAAGAAATAACCGTTATTTCCTCCGCCGATGCTAACATTTGATACGTCACCTAGCGTGGTGTTATATGCTACACTAAGCTTAGGAACGGAAAGCAATTGTGAATAGTTGTCATATGTGAAATATGGATCTGCACCGAATGATCCGTTATTGTTGAACTGAACCTGCGTATTACTACCAGCAGCACTAATTGTAAGTGATTGACCATTAGCGTAACGATAAGTGTTTGCGTAGAACACATTAGCTGCTACGTTACCTGGCGTAAAGACATTGGTTACTACATTACCGTTGGCATCGATCACCTGTACAGGTGGAACGCCTACTGAAAAGCCACCATATGAATTAAAAAGTTCTACTGTCATAGCGCAAACCCAGTATCTGATATAGTATTTATCGCATAGTCAGATTTTGGCTAGCCGGATCAAAGATCGCAGGAGTGCTTTATTTTCATCATATCTATAAATACAACGTATGATTACGCAGCAACCAACACGGCCTATCTGTGCTCACTGCAAATTCGCTCTTGCTAAACCCAATGGCAAGAGTAAGCACGGATTTCAAAAATGGCATAGATATTGCGTTGACTGCGCAAAAGCAATTTATGATGATAGATTCAAACATCTGCAACACAAGAAAACCTCATGTATGCAATGTGGATTCTTGCCTGAAGATTTATGTCAGATAGATTTGGTTTTTGCTGACGGCAATAAAGCCAACAAAAACAAAAAGAATCTACTGACGTTATGTGCTAATTGCGCCAGACTATACAACAAAAAAGCTAGAACAGGAAGAAAATCTATTCTAAACGTGTCAGTGGATTCTGATACTAGAATAGCGTGAACTAGTGAACTATAGTTCACTAGAAAAATCAGTCGTCGGCTTCGTCTTCCTCACCCGACTCACTAGCATCTACAATCTCATCAATTAATTCTTCGGTCAGCCATCCAGCCTCTCTGAGAAAATCTACTGACTTTACAAACAGACTAAACATAGTAGCAGTAAAATCATAGTTTGGAACAGTGTTTTGTTTTTCAAGAAGTTCTTCGATTACTGCATTTGCCTGCTGATCGCATACTGCTAAATCAAAGTAGTATACCGTACCATCATCTAGAATTTCAATCACTTCATTGTCTTTCATTTTAATGCTTTCTTAGCTAAAATTACCTAGTGCGCTCATAACCAGTCACTGGATCAGTTATAACAATAGTTTTCCCACGCATCATGATATTACCTAAATGCATATCCATATTTACCTTAGGTAACGTAGCGATAAGATCACACGCTTCAGTTATACCAGGCTGCGTCTGTTCTAAGACATACATAGCTTGAATATCACGCTCCAGATTGGCCGGCCAGCTTAGCAGCTTAGCACTATGCCATATATAACTCTCTAGCACACTCACCATATCGTACATGTCTCTAGTTCTAACTACAGGACTGAGCTTTTCCATTCGAATTGCGTTATAGTTATCATTGACTCTCATGAATGACCCACGAAACTTCGGAAAATGCGGATTAGGATTGGACATGCACATTCTAACATATCTCGCATACGCTCTATCATCTGAGCTAACCAACTTTAATACGTAGGATTTGTCTTTTCTCCACCAAACGTTAGCATACAACCCATGACCTAATTTTTGATATCCTGCTTTTTCTAGAATATCCTCAGCCGTCCGCTGATCGGGACGTGTTACTTCTGTTAACTCTGATTCATTTAGGAGTTCTTGAATCTTCATGACTATAACTTCTTGATCAGAACGCCGGCCGGTCCCAGCTTAAACGGAGAAACCTCAAATTTATCACCCAACACAGATTCTACATACTGCTGTAGTTCTTTTGTAGTAAATCCTTTTTGGTAAGTGCCGGTACTTGTAACAATGCTCATTGGCTCAGGACCCGGTTTACCTTTAGCGTCAAGAACATCTCTTCCGCGCGTTGTAATCAGAGCTATGCCACCAGACTTCAACACTCTACCAATATGTTTTACGATTTCTTTTCTGGTCTTAGGTGGAACCACATTCAGTACATTGAAGTTCGTTACCTTTTCATAGCTGTCATTAGGAATGTCTGCTGCATGATCATACGTAGGCGTGAACTTACCTTTAGGAAATGGTTCGTAAGTATCTGCACCAAGAATGTGACTACCGTGTCCTAACCCTGCACCGAAATCCAAAACTTTACCATGCGCAGAGTGAGTATCTAAATGTGCCTTAGCTTTTGTATAGGTAGGAGCGGTTCCACTAATCTGAGTTTTTTGTGATTTCTCAGGATCTGGAAATTCAAAATCTTCTACCGATTCAAATAGTTCTTGGATTTTCATGTATAACCGTTTACATCATAACCCTGTGATTCTAGGATCACGGGCGGCGCCATATATCGGTTTATTGTTTCGAGACGGACTTTTTATATTTGATTTCTTTGATATTCGGTACCTAATTTTTCTCAATGCTCTATCCAGTCGTTGGCGTATTCCTTCGCGGTTTATACCAAGCTTTTCTCCTATCTGCTCTAGAGACATTTCAGGGACTCCGATACCAAAAGCCATTCTAGCTAGGCGTTCTTCCAATGGATCTAGATCAAGCAAAATAGAATTGACTATTTTACGAACATCAGCAGCTTGGATGGCTGCGTTAGGATCTTCTTCAGAATCTGGAGTATTATAAGCTTTGTGTATTAGCGTAGTAATCTCTTGTGGATCGTCTACTATTTCCATTGGTTCTGGTAGTTGCGGTCCCTTACCAGAGAAAAAAGACCGTTGAAAGTTTGTGGGACCAAGCTTGCTGTCATCGTCAGGATTGTTGTTCTCATTGATTATGTCAATGTATGTTCTGAAAAGGTCTGCGCTCATGAATAACCCCGTTTTAGTTATTTATCGGTGTTTGCAGTTATCACCGTACAATTAATCAACATACGGTAAATATGATTCCATCACAAAACCATTTCCACTAAACATTGGCCAAGCTGAGAAGTCTCCGGTATTCTCTAGTATGAGGCGCCAATCTGTTGGATTAAAATAACTATAATAATCATCTAATGTATCTAACGAGAACGGTTCTTTCTTATTAGTTTTGACATTATACCAATACTTGTCAAATCTACTCAATCCTTTAACTACTTCCTGCATCATTTTAGAATGTACTTGCCCTATCATTAACGGTGAACGGTTCAGCCTAGTTTTAAAAAACCATAACATCATGGATAAAAGTTTATTACCCCTGTGTTCAGGACTGACATAAACATCATCGATGATGTTATCATTATCAGATAGTGAGCAACAAGCAATTAGGGTTGTATCATTCCACATAGAATAATAAATTCCGTCTTGTAAAACCTTATAGTTTTCTATGTCGGCTATATGCTTTCCGTGTTTATACCAATGATCTTTGTTCTTGTTTGCAAATTGTTCTGCTTGTAGCGAAAGATCCGGACCTTTCATGGTCATTTCAGAAATTTTCATTAGAGGTTTCCAGTATTCGGTTATTGGTTCTTCTTCGTTATTCAGTTTACACGTCTTTCTGTTTACAGTTATCACCGTGCCAACGAGAATAGTTACTGGGACCAAAAGTTTTATGACAATGTGGGCAAATTTTCTTTAAGTCTTCTCTGTTATTAGGATTATTTTTTGAGAACTCTTCTTTCATCCTAACAGCAACTTTATCACCGAATCCTTCTGGTTTAGATACACCTTTTTGCTTTATTGAACGTTTTATCTTTTGTTCTTCGCTCATTGGTCCCTTAGGTTTTCCCTTGAGTGCTAAACTTTGTTTCAATTTGGTTTCTTCAGAGCGTTTTTGTCCAGTTACTTTAGCGATTCTTTTTAACTGTCCTTCAGCCTGTTTAACAGGATCTATCTTTCTGTTGCGTGTTCTTTCTCTATGTTTTTCTAACTCTTCACCTTCAAGTTTTTGACCTTTGTTCCAAGCTGGTTTACCTTTCATTCTTTCTGAATGAGTTTTTGCGTGTGCTATCCGATGTTTTTCATATGCTCTAGTTATGATACGTGAGTGGTATCTTTGCTGAAACTCATTTTCAGCGTTCATCCCATTAAACGCATATGACATCTTGACGCGGTCTTCTCCTTCAGTCATCTTTAACAATGCCCAATGACAAAGTGCGTGTTCTCTTCCTGTTAGCCACACCTTATTATCTTTATCATCATTGCCTCCCATTGAACTAGGAATAATATGATGTCGTTCTTTGTATTGCCCTTTTGGCAATGTACGATTTTTTGCTTTCTCAATAAGGAGCATGTAGTGTTTAGTATATTTATTTTCTTTGAACATAATATCACCTTTCAGTAATATTATTTATCATAACGGAATAAAAAGCAATAGAAAAGGGGACATTTCTGTCCCCTTTTCCACCTTGTATAACTTTCTAACAGTTATCACTGTAACGTGATCTATTGGAATGTTAAATTTTGGACCGCAATTTCGCCAACGTAGTCAGCCGCATTACCAAACGAACTCGCGGTATTCGTCAATTCGATGTAGCCATATCTGGTCATGAATGAAACGACTGGCTCGAAAGTAGTCGGATCAAGAACGACGCCAGATGACATCAACGGAATGTATGGGCAGTAGAATGCTGCTGCGTCAGTTTCCGAAGAACCCTTGTAGCCTACGAGTACTGGCTGAGTGTCTGGAGCATAGCTGTTAACGAAAACGCGCATTGCACCGTTCAAAGTACCAACGAACTTAGTGTTAGTTGGGGCTTCGAAAGTACCTTCAGTAGTACGTGCGAAAGCTGAAGTAGTTGCTGACTGAAGAACAGTCAAGGAAGCTGGAGATACAACAGCCCAGTTACCTGCACCACGACGAGTGCGTTGTGCGATCAAGTTAGCAACACGGTTGATGAGTACTGCAAGAGCAGCGTGTTCGTCACCAACGTAAGTAGCTGTACCTGATACAGTTGCTTGGTTGTAAGTATATTCAGTTGACGCAAGAGTTGCGAGTGAGAGCAAGATTTCTTGGTCGATTTCAGCAGTGATTTCTTGTGCAAGTGCTGCCATGATTTCTGCTTCAACGTCAATCCCGTGTTGTGATTGTGCGTCTTGTGCAGCTTCGAAAGTCCAGCGAGCTTGTAGCTTACGTGACTTTGCTTCAACAGCTTGTCTCAAGATTTGTACTGAGATTTGCTTTCCGCCATTACCTTCTAGAGAAGCAGTGTCGGCACCAGTGTAGTAGCTAGTGGAGGTTGCATCATTAGGAACGCGAGAATAGGCTTGCGCGATCTTGAATGGTGAAAGTGCTTCTTCACCAGCAGTTACAGAAGTTGCTGCTGCTGAGTTGTCAGTCAAGCTATTTGCATAGCGAACACGAAGGGTGTGAATCTGACCGACTGGGCCGGTCATTGGTTGCACGCCAACAAGTTCGTTAGCAATAACAGTAGGCATAACACGTCGAATTACTGGAAGAATAACGCGATTTAGAGTTGCGATATTACCAGCAGTTGTAGTGCCAGCTGAAGATTCAGCAAGAAGCTGCTTCTTCGTATTTTCAAACAATACGTTCATAGTTGAACGACGATTGCCTTTTAAGCCTTCAAGCAGGGCGCTTTTAGTTTCGTCCCAACGGCTTTCTAAGAGTACTTTTGACATTATGTATATTCTCCTAAACTATGTCTAATTAAAGCCCTGCCAGACGCTTGATGTCGATTACATTGTCTGTTTCAGACATATCGACTTCTTGTACTGTATTGGCAGTTTTATTACCAGTTGCTTCTACAATAACAGACTTAGAAGGCTTAGCTTCTGAACCTGTATTAAGAACGGCTGGCAAATACTTATCGAATGCGTTCTGTAGCTTTGCTGTTTGAACGCTTTCTAGTAAAGTCTTCATCACTTGAGCCTTTTCAGCGTTGAGACTTGACAATAGATTACCCATTACCTTCTCACGTTGATTTGATTCTTTAATGATACGGACTTCACGATCCTTTGATTCTACTAACTTAGTTGCTTGTGCAAGCTTAGCTGTAGCTTCTGAGAGTTGACGGTCTTTGGCTGCAAGTGCCTTCATTACTTTACGATTTTCAGCCTTATCATTGAGATAAGTTACTGAGAATTCGCTAGCGAATGATTCGAAAATCTTGCGGCCGAAGCTGTTTTCTCTAGCAGATTTGATGTCTTCTTTAAGTTGTGATAGTTCACCCTTAAGTTGATTTCCAACAAGACCGCTAACCTTCTTAGCGCTTTCGGCAATAAACTTTGCCTTGAGTGCTTCAAGTTGCTTGCGACCTTCTGCAACGAGCTTGACCTTAGCTTCTACTACTGCTTGTCTATCAACAGCGAATTCTTTGATTTCTCTTGATAGGGCGTGAACAATGAATTGTTCTAGCTTCTTTTGGTTTTCCATTTGAACCTTGCGATCAGCACGTAGTTCGCGGATTTCTTCGGCTAGCTTAGTAACCATGAAATCGTTGAACTTGGTTGCGTTTTCACGTAGTTTCAATTGAGACTTTACGCGGTCTTCGTTCATTGCTTGTCTTTCAGCGTTAAATTCTGCAATTTCTTCTGAAAGATTTTCTGTCATCATCTTATCTAGGGCTTCTACCATGACGTTACGATCATGCTCGTAACGTTGTGCAAATTCTTCATGAAGTTCTGCACGAACCTGAGCGCGAGCCTCAGTTAACTTAGATTCCCAGGCTTCGTTAAGTTCTCTGCCTACGTCTTCGTTAATGAGTCCACTTTCAAGTAATGGTTTGATAGCATCTAGCATATCTGTGATCCCTTTATTATAACTTTAGATCATTGATGAGGCGTTTTACTTCCTCAGCCAAGTATCTTTGGACTTGTTTGTTGCCTTGAGCGTCTTTAGCAATCTCTAATACTTTATGTCCGTACTTCATGTTCTGAAGACCTTCATAAATTGCCTTAGGATATGCATTCGGAGCACTCGGTTGAGCAACGATATCTACAGTGATTATTTCAAAGTCACTGACTCGACCATCCATATCGTTAACGTTGCCGCTACCTCTACTGGACACACCGAGCTTCACTCCTGATTCCAACATTGTTCTTACGAGTTGACCCATTGGAGTAGGAAGAATCTTTAGTTTACCATAACCGTTTGGTCCGTCCATATACATATGAGTGATCATATGAGAGACACGGTCTAGGTTTATTTTTAGATCGTCTGGGTGATCGACTTCACCAAGCACCGAGTAACCCTCGTGTATTTGCTTGTTGAGAGTATCTACCGCATTTTCAATTTCGTTGACGGGGTAAATACGCTCATTTGCGTTCTTAATTCCGCCCATGATGAAAATACCTTTCATGTAGAGCGTCTTAAGATCGGTGCCCTCATCCTTGACTGATTCGACCACCATACTAGCGCGATCAAAGGTCAAATTTTCTCTTAAATATAGAGCCATTATAACACCTCTTTTGGTTTGCATTCAGAAGCGGGTTGTGGACTCACATACCTACCGTAAAGTGGCACGTGAGTCCAACCATAGAGATTCGGGACTGATTTTACGTTTGCCCGATTCTCACTTCTGATGTACAAAGCCATTTGCTCTCAGATTACTTATCGTGTTGGTCTACGAGCAGGAGCACGCTTGCGTGATTCTGCTACTGGGCTCTTGGTGTTTTGACCGTCATCACCGTGCTTTGGCTTAGGTGCTGCGCTCAAATCTTGTGACTTCTTTCCTGGTACGTTCTTGAACTGTCCTGCGCCCTTAAGATCCTTAGTAGGAGGAGCAGTACGACCCTTTTCATTACCGTCAGCAAACTTTACTGGCTTGCTGTCCATTCCAGCTTGTCCTGAATTGAAAGTAGTTGGGCTCTTAGTGTTCTGACCATTGTCACCGTGAGTTACAGAAACCTTCTGAAGCTGAACTGCTTCCATCATGTCTTCTGCATCTTCTTCGTCTTCGTCGCCGAAATCTTCTTCGTCGCCGAAATCTTCTTCGTCTTCGTCGCCGAAATCTTCTTCGTCGCCGAAGTCTTCTTCTTCGCCTGAACCCATGATTTCTTCAAACTCTGCCATCAATTGGTCGAGCTTGTCTTCGATGCGAATTACTGCATCTTCAATTTCTTCGTGTTCTTCGCTTTCGTCGTGTTCTGCTTCTAGGTCGTGAGTGAAGTCTTCACCGTCTTCTTCAGCTTCATCATCAAATTCGATGTCGCTTTCGTCTTCTTCGGTAACACCTTCTTCTTCGGCGTTGATTTCGTCAAGTAGATCACCTACTTGTCCGCCCATACCTTCGTCCATATCATCGTCATCTTCTTCGGCCATAATTGACTCAAAGATTTCGCGTGACTTTTCTACTACGATTTCGTGAAAGAGTTCTGATGCTTGCTCGTGATCTTCATTGATTACGAGGTTGATCATTTGTTCGTATTTTCTGATATCCATTAAATTGTCTCCTGAATAGAAATGGCTTTGTATATTATACTTATGCAGTGAGACAAAAAACACCGTATTAAGTAGTCTTTTTTGCGTTTTTGGCGGTGCTATACAAAATAAATATGGAGAAAGATAAATAAAGATGTAGTTCACGGTGCGCTAACACCCAACTACTCTAATGCTATAAGGAGCAATCAGCATGTGTATTTATTGCGGCACTACCAAATACCGTAGAATCTACGAACAACACAACGGACCTATTCCAAAAGAAGAGAATGATCGATCATATGAAATCCATCACATAGACGGTGATCATTCAAATAATGACCCGATAAACTTGAAGTGTGTAACTATTCAAGAACATTATGATATTCATTATTCTCAAGGTGACTACGGTGCTTGTTTTTTACTAGGTAAAAAACAAAAAGTTTCACCTGAAAAACTATCCGATTTGAATAGGCTACAGAACTTAACCAGAATACAGAATAATACCCACAACTTGATCAAAAGGGCAGATGGTAGTTCACATGCGTCGGACAGGGTAAAAAACGGAACTCATCATTTCTTAGACAAAGAAGCCGCAAGTCTCAGAGGAAAAAAACGAGTAGAAAACGGAACTCATCATTTCTTGAAACAAAACAGGTCACTTGCTTTTGTAGATAAAGTTAATCAACCTGTATATAAATGGAAACACGTAAAAACTGGTGAAATAGAAATTTTAACAGCAAAAGATTTCATGATCAAACATGATTTATCAAAGTATCAAGGGAACATAAGTTGGTTAATAAGTGGTAAACATAAATCGGTTAAAGGTTGGATAGTAATACGAGATTGACGAGTTTCTCCTATATAAATAGGACAAACGTCTCCTTCATATTCAGGTTTTACGATAACTAGATGCTAGGTGCCCCGGCCGCAGCGTCAGGTTTAGCACCATACTGTTTACGTAACTTTTCTAGGTACTGTTGCTTCTCGAATGTTCTTACATCCAGCATTCTACGAAGCTTTCGAATCTGTCTAAGCGTCAACTTAGTCTTGCGTGACGTTCTATACACAGGTCTGCTGTTGTCAGAATTTACATCCTGTAGACCATTGACCGGCGGACTAAAAATATCTTCTAAAAGCATGACACCCTCATCAATATATTTATCATTATGATAAATATAAACGTAGTTCGCGGGTCAGCAAACCCCAACTACTCTAATGCTATCTTAGGAAACATCAGCATGACTATTTATCTATACAAGAAAACCCATAACATAACTGGATTAAAATACTTAGGTAAAACCGCACAATCTAATCCATATAAGTATCCAGGATCCGGAAAAATGTAGAGGTCGCATATAAAAACACATGGGTATGATGTTACTACTGAAATATTACGAGAGTGTCACTCTAAAGAAGAGGTAGCAGAATGGGGTTATACTACTCTAAACTGTGGAATATAGTAGACGAGCGGGATAAGAATGGGAAGAAAACGTGGGCTAATCTAAAGTTTGAAGAGGGCGACGGAGGTGCAACTGTTTTTGGTGACAGCCATCATTCTAAAACTATTGAATTTAAAAATAGAATTGATCACGCATGGACTCCCGAAAAAAGAAAAAAACAAGGTGATCTGTCTCGATCACGATTTTCGCACATGTCTACTGAAGACAAAAAACATATAAGAAAAAAAGCAATCGACACTAGAACTAAAAATAACCCAGATTGGAGGAAAGACTTATCTGATAGAATGTTAGGGAAAACAATCCTTCAAAATCTAAAGAAGTAATAGAAAAGATAGCAGAAAGTAAATCAAACTGGAATGACTCCTTTCGAGAATATGTAATCAGTAAAAATTCTGGAATTAATCATTACAGAAACAACCCTAATTACAAATCAACTCAATTTGGAAAGGGGCACCCTAATTATAACCCCAATGTATACTCATTTAAAAATAAAAATACACTAGAAGAAGTTAGAATGACAGTGTTTGATTTTATAAAAACATACAACCTACATCAAGGAAATGTAAGTTTATTAATGTCTGGAAAAAGAAAATCTGTACGCGGGTGGATGTTATCTTAGAAGCCGCCGCCCGGAGTTGCTCCAGGTCCGCCCATTGCTGATGGTTCTGCTGCTACATCGCCGCCTGAAACTGGCCCAGCAGTTTCCGGTGCTTCACCTTCCTGTTCGGAATTCTCAATCTGATCCGCAGTATTCATATCAGCATCAAAGTCTCCGCTGGATACACCTATGTTTCTAAGATCAGCACCCTGTGGTTCGCTAGTGACTTCTTCTCTGTTTTCTTCTTCCCAGAGCTTTTCGTTCTTCTTGATTTCTTCTTCTGAAAGACCTAAGAATCTTTCAAGGTTGAAGCGCTTTGACATGTATGGAATAGCATCCATAGCAGAGAACACTGATACTCGTGCATTATCTAACTCACTCTGACGGTAGGCTGCAAAGTTTTGCGGAGGATTAAAAGTTAGTTGGAAAAGACTAGTATCAATATTGAAGCCTCTCCAACGCAAGAATAACTTAAACTCTTCATCCAGCTTCAAGCAGATATAATTCTGAAGTCTTTCACAGTATTGATTGAATCTAAATTCTTGAATCATCGCTGTGCCGACACGACCATCGTTCATGGGTGTAGTATTGTCGTCGGGACCAGTTGGTAAGTATGAAGACGGAACACGAAGTCCACGGGCAAGACGATTATTGAAGTACTTCAAGTCATCGATTTCACCTAGATTTTGTCCGCCCGGCAGAACTTCAACAGATGATCCACGTCCTTCTGCTGTTACAGGGAAGAAATAGTCTTCGTTCATTGAGTTCTTTACAAATATACCAGCGTCGATAGCAAACGTATGATAATCATGCCATTGATGACGCCCATCAATAGTTATAGTTCCAGTGTCTCTGTTACTTACCTTTTCAATCTTTACAATTCTATGGTTAAAATTGTCAATTTCTTTTACAAAATGTTTCCAATTTTTATATCCAAATTTAGAAAGAAGTCTGTCTAACTTACTGTACCCAAACTTATTAAAGTCTATTTTACATTGTGCATTTTTATAATCCAATGGTGATGAATTAGCATTCTTAACCAAACTCAATAAGGTGCTATCATTATCACACCACTCCAGTACCTTATTTTTATTTTTATTACCTTGCTTAACCTGTTCTGCTACTCGTTGTACCATATCAAATGTCAAGATCAGTGGTTGATTTTTAATTTTAACTCTCTTTTCACAATTTGCACGAACTTTTTCCAAACCAACTGGATTACGATCAAAGTACTCTTTGCGCACTTGTTGCATACTAGATTTATATTTAGCCGCAGTTATAGGATCGTTCTTTCTAGCCCATACAGCTTTTTGTTGCGCTGCTCTAATGTTCCAAAGACCGATTAGACGTTCTTCTTCGGTCATATTTTCCCAATTTTCTTTTAGAGTGGCCGAAGTTTTAGACGTTATCTGCTTTCTATATTCATCTGACATCGTTTCCCAAAATTCTTTTTTCTGTGCAGCATGATATAAAACATGATCTGTTTTGTTCATGAATACTAGGTTTTTGGGTTCGTTATTAAATCTATTGTTATCTTTATGATGAATAACTGTTCTAGGTGCCATTGCGTATTCAGTTAGATAATTAAATTCTTGGTGCTTTCCTAAATTTCTAAAGAAATCCCCGACCATCCGATGAGTCCAAATCCATTTTTTACTCTCATGGTCCCATACCTGCTGGTAATCATTGGTTTTTCCGCCTGAAATATTTTTATTTTGAGTATTGAACGCAATTAGACTATCATTTTCAGTTAAATGTTGTGCTTCTACAAAGCCTTTATCAAACACAGGTATTTTATGGTCTGGTGTACAAACTAATGTTTTGCCGTTATCAAAAGTAAGTTTAATTACTTCTGTGTTTTTTCTAGTAATGCCAGCCCAATTAATTACTCCAGGTACTACTCTACCGGTTACTGGATCGCAGCTATACGCCCAATTTTCTTTTCCAGCTTCAAATTCAGTGATTATTTCTTGTAAAGACAAGGTTCTTCCATCTAAAAGTGGAATTTTAGTTTCTAAATCCAAACATAAAGGGTTATAAGAGGCGTCCACAATCGACTGTCCACCGTACGGTGAGGGAATTCTACGCTGGTGAATTTCGTTCTTTACTCGCTCAACAAATGCCATTGCTAAGTGACTTGGCATGTTACCAACATCGATCTTAAACATTCTACGTTCAGGTGCACGCTGCACACGATAGATAAGAACCGCATCTTCTAGTAGTTCTTTTTGCTTATAGACCTTAAAGATGTTTTCCAGTATAGATTGACCAAAAGGCCAAAATCTATCTAATCCTTCAGTTAAGGACAAGTGTACAATATGCTTACTGTCTACTGCTGATTCACTCTGACCTAATGTAAAACGACTTCCAGTCGTATTATATGGCATTGCCGGAACAGTGTACGGGGTGTTAGTTCCGCCGCCACTACCACCTAAACCAGTTGCTGGGTTCGCAGCAAAGTCAGTATTGGTTTTCTGTGCTACTGATAAGTTTTGTAGATTGATATTGATGTCTTTGATGACATACTGTTCCGGCTTCTTGCCCTCAGATTCGTTGACGATAACCTTAATGACCTTAACCATATCAACCCAGTATAGCTTAAAGTTTTCTGGGTCACGAACAAATACTTGGTCACCATACTTGACAACGTTTCTGAAAATCTTAAACATTCTCACGTCGAATTCATTTAGCTTGCACCACTGTTGTAGCTGCTTACCTAGCAATTCTACTTCACGTGGCGTAGGTTCTCCTTTGAATTCAAACGCAAACGGTGTCTTGTTATGTTCATTTCGCTGTGTAGAGAACTCTGCTATGATGTCCAAACAAGCGTTGATTTCAGCATCAACGTCCATCATTTCGTATTGATTGTATCGTTCGATTCTGTTGGGGTGACCAGTGTAGACTTCCGGTAGTCTACTTTGATAGTTTTTGTATCCAAATTCAGTATTGTTCCAACCACCAGTTGGCATACCGTTTTGTCCAGGCGACCCATTCCATGCTCCGGCATTACTGCTCGCACCAGAGATAGGACTCGAAACACCACTCTTGTTTAGAAATTTCTTCTTGTATCCAGACATATGAACCAGTTCTCTTAATCTAATATTTAGTGCTATGCCATTGAATTACGTAATAACTTAGTCTGTGTACCGTGACTACTTTCAAGGACGGAGATTACTTTATCTAATTTATTTGCCATCATTCCAAACATTTCCGCTGTAATTTCTCCTGAATTACCAGAAGAATGAGGGTGTGCGGTTTTACCTTTAACTATAGTTTCTATTGCGGCCGCGTCAGTTGCAGGTGTTTTAGCTAATTTCATAAGCAAAGAATCTGGTCCTAAAGGTGCAACCAGTTCGCCGCCGTGCAATGTAGCCGGATATCCAGACAATGGCCCATCAAACATTCCACCGTTTCTAGCTTGTAATTTTCCTTGTCTAAGTAGTGAAATATCCTCTTGCGCCCGACGCCCTACTTGTCCTGCCCACTTACTAGAAGATAATTGTGCGGCCGCGCCTTCAACATCACCAGCCGAAAGTGCAGCAGTTAAATGTGGCCACTTTTTGTACCAAGACGGGCCCATATTAAATGTCAAGTCTGTTAGCGCAGCTTGGCCTTTTTCATTTAATTTGTTGAATCCCGGAATATTGCTAGCAGCTTGTTTATGCTTGCCGAAATCCTGCTGGTAAAGTTTCATGACTTCATCCTTAGAGAACTCACGATTCCATTCAGGTGGTAAAGTACTACCGTCACCGATCAAATGACCCACCCCAATTGTCCATTTACCTAAGGAGTCTTTATATGGTTTAGTACGCACTCCTTCATGTCCTGCAATTAGATCCATTACCCAATTTCCAAATGACCCAATTGCACCTGCGGCGGCGCCACCGGCTTTTCCTAAGAAACTTCCAGCTGCGCCCAACGCGCCGCCTGCTGCATGACCAGCTGCGCCCAACGCGCCTCCTGCTGCATGACCAGCTGCGCCCAACGCGCCTCCTGCTGCATGACCAGCTGCGCCCAACGCGCCTCCTACTGCACCCACTGCTCCTGCCCCTAAAGCGGCGCCTGCTGCCATAGCTCCGCCGCCGCCGCCGGATGCTCCACCGCCTCGGAAGCTACCCATAGCAGTAGCGAACTTCAAGAATGCATCAGTGTTCTTGTCTGCATTAGGACCAAAATCCATCTTAGTGAACTTAAGGAATGCTTCAGTCGGGCTGTCTTGACCGAATAACTTGCTTAATCCGGAAACTGCTATATCTTTTATTGCTGTTCCCAAGCTTGGTCCGCCTTTATACTTAGACATCGCTTCCGAAAATGCTATTAATGCATCGGCGTTGGTTTTTACTTTGGCACCGTCGATAGGGAATGATTGGAAATACATTAGTTGCTTAGCAGCAATCTTTAGCGGATCTTCTTTACCTCCTCCAGTAAAGAAGTTGGCCATTCTACCCATTGCTCCAGCAACTTGTCCAGCGCCTATAGCAACGATGCCAACGCCTAATGCCGCCATACCTAAACCGGCTTTTTTAAGATTTTCGCCGTTAATGTCATTAAACGCTTTTAAACTCTTTCCCAAGCTTGGAAGCATTACGCTTATTAAGCCGCCGCCTATGGCCAAACCAGCACCGATACCGGTGATGATCGCAGCAAGAGCAACCCCTAATGCCACGCCGCCCTCCATAACCGCCGGCCCGGCCTTACCTGCTGCTGCTAGTGCTTCTACTAGACCCATAAGCATTCCGCCGCCGGCGGCTTTACTCATACCACCTACTGCCTCAGCGGCGCCGGCTGCTCCTTTCGGAGCACCGCCTCCTAATAGACCCGCAAGTCCACCTGCTTTTCCTAATGCTGCTTTTCCTAAGTTAAATGTAACTAGCCCAAGAGCTCCTGCAAGTGCTACACCGGCTAAGGTTGCCAGAGTTAAACCATGTTGGAATGGATTCATACTATTAATTAACTCATCCATTCCAACTTTAGCTTTGATTTCTGCATTAGTTAACGCATTTCTCGCATCTTGTGCTGGATCTTCTGGTCCATTTTCAGCTACACTAGCTGGTTCATATCCAGCTAATTGGTTTGCTGTAGTGAGTGTTCCTGTATTAATATTAGCCGCAGAAGCTAATCCTGAATTAACAGACAATGCTGTACTATTTTTAGTTGCAAAGTCTAATGTTTTATCAACCAAATCTTTTTGGAAGTCACCGGCCTCTTTAGTACCAAACGTTCCTGCGTTGACGGCTGACGCCGTTTTTGCATAATCCTGACCAGTACCTTGAAGTGCTAGAGCTTTTTGGAAAGGCCCGGAAACAAAACCTTGTGTTATCTGTTGAGCCATGGCGGCGGCGGAGTCGGCGCCGCCTGTTCTTTGTGCAACTTGAACTGCGTTTTGCGCACTATCTATTTGCTTTTTTATAGCGTCCTTTTCAGCTTGAGTCTTTGCTGCGTCCATTTCTTTGTGTTTTTTAGCAAGAAATAGCTGGAATTGTATATTAGCCATCGACGCGGCTTGAGTTTTCTTCTCTTGTTCTACAGATTCTCCGGTAGCTGCGGACATCTCATTTAAATTTTTGATGTATGCAAGGGATGCACCTTGCAGACCACCGGTAGTCTTACTCAAATCTCGCAACGAAACACCACCTTCAGACATTAAGGTGTTGTAGTCAGCCTGAGCCTGCATTAGTTCGTCTACGCCATATCCCAATCTTTGAAATTGATTTCTAACCTTTTCGGTTACATGAACCTGTTCTGCAAACTTCTTAGTAGAATCGGCGGCTCCATTACCTAATGCATTGAAGGAATTACCCATGCTTTGCATAGGTTTGAGCATTTTTTGAAAATCACCTGAGGCTAAACCAGCATTATTAGCCATCTTTTGAAGTTCGTTAGTGGTGAAAGTGTTAACAGCACCTAACCTACTGATACCATCAGAAAATTTTAGTAAATTATCAGTTTGGGCGGTCGCTGCACTCACTACTTTAGTAAATGCAGCAGCTACTAAACCTGCAGCAACCCCAACGGGCCCCAAAGCTTTTCCTACTTGTATTGCGGCGGTTCCCATGCTATCTAAAGCTGATGTATATTTGTTTAACTCACCTGTACCGTTAAGTAATGCTTTAGCGAAGCTACCGGCAGCATCGTCTAACGATCTGAATGCTTTGTTGACGCTACCTACGCGAGTTGAAGCGTTATCAGAAGATTCGCTGAGATTTTTTATTGCAGGAGAGGCGTCCCGGCTAATAATATCTGATAACTCTTTAAGCTGTGCGCTTAGCTCTGCTGCGATTTCTGGATCCATAGTCGATTCCGTTAAATTAAATAATTGGGTTTTTTGACCACTAAATATACGTATGTATTTAGTGTTAACTAAAAACCGAAAATTATGAGGAAATTATGAACAATAACCCGCTAAGACAGTACTTCAGAAGACCTGCTGTTTACCTAAAACTCCCCTCAGGAACCACAAGCTACTCAGAGGACGTGATAAACATTCCAGTAACCGGCGAATTACCAATCTATCCGATGACTGCTATTGATGAAATTACAGCCAGAACTCCGGATTCGTTGTTTAACGGTACTGCAATTGCTGAATTAATAAAAAGCTGTGTACCTGACATCAAAGATCCATGGGCTATTAGTAGCAGTGATTTAGATGCTATCCTCATCGCAATTAAGTCTGCTTCCAACGGTGATCAATTGGACATAGATTCGATCTGTCCAAAATGTAACGAACTTTCTCCGTACGGCATCAGCTTAGTTGGTATATTGTCTACCCTTAAGGCAGGGGATTACAATAAGGAATTTGAAGTAGGTGATCTAAAAATTAAGTTTAGACCGTTGGTTTATAAAGAAATGAATGAAGCTTCTATAGCTCAGTTTGAAATGCAAAAACTGTTTGCCTCTATGGAAAATATGTCAGAAGAGGAAAAAAATAAAATAGGTGGTGATGCACTTGAACGGGTAACGTTGTTGACTATGAAATTATTAAGTTTAGGTATTGAATATATAGAAACACCAGAAATCAAGGTACAAGAAAATGAGTTTATTCTAGATTTTCTCAAGAACTGTGATCGAAATACTTTTACTTCTATTAGAGACTACGCTACAGAACTTAAGAAAAGTTCCACACCACAGCCATTAAAGATAAAATGTGATAGCTGCGGACACGAATACGAGCAAGATTTCTCATTGAACCCTTCTGATTTTTTCGGCTAAAGCTTCTACGCTCTAAACCCGAAGAGATTCAGAAGCTACTAGATGAGTATGAAAAAGACGTAGCGGGTATACGCAAATCTGCACTTACTATGGCATGGTACATGCGCGGTGGCGCTTCATATGAGGACATCCTCAACATGTCTATAGAGGAAAGAAAGGCTATCAACGATATAATTGATAGCAACCTAGAAACTACAAAGAAATCCCAGCTACCATTCTTCTAACCGACATAGAGAGAACTATTCATTTAATTCTCTCTATTTCCATATCTACTTAGGTTAGAGTATCTTTTAGAGTTGTCCTTACGGACAACTTATATCTCACTACGTTCGATATATTCTTTTTAATTGTCTTAAAGAATACTCTCTAGGAGTTATACATGCCGGATTGGAAGCCATGGTAGTGCTATTCAGCACTACCAATGGTATTAGGGGCCATGCCATGGACCTTCCACCGTTGCTGTCTATCCCCCGTCAATCTAGCGTTTGTTGCTGATTGACGCTACCGGTTGCACTGTAAAGTTTGCTAGGGCTGTAGTGAAGCTGACCACCCCTTAGGGGAAGTTCTTCTGCAACGCATGTTCTACACCTTCAAGACAGAATAGACGTGTAGACTCATTCAGGGTTCGCATTCTACCAAGCGAGAGCCCTGTCGGTATTCCCGAACATCATGGATTCCATGATGCTCAGCAGACTCCAGATCCGCGCCATGATATCTCGCATGTCGCTCAAGGAGAGTCGAGGTACCCCGACCAAACGCCAATATAGGGTTCTGTGATTTTTTAGATTTGAATGGAGATAATGTTGTCGGACGTGGTGTCGGGTGAGCCAGAAGAATTATTTGTAGATGAGCCTGAATATGCTTTAAGAAGGTCTTTGTTGAGTTTAAAAAAGTTATCGAATTCTATGAACACCCAATCGCCGTGTTTAGCTGAGGTGTAAAGAATGAAGTTGTCAGTAACCCACGTGTACTTTGTTTGAACGGCGACAAAGCGTCCTTTTCTATTAATCTTAAACATCAATATGTTTAGATTGTCAGGGTCAGATACTTCCATTAACTGATCTAACCAAGACTCGACCACTTTGCAATCACCTGAGAGCAAAAGATGAAAAGGGAAAGTAGCATAGCTCTTGCATTCAGAGTTAAAATTTACCCAATCATCAGGCGCAATTATGTCTCCTTTGAAAGACTTAGTTTGATTTGCATCAAGTATGTTTTTGCGATGAGAATTAGATCGTCCGATATACGCGCCTGAATTGGGAACACGCACAAATGAAGCGGAATACAACGCTGACAAGAAGGCCGCGACCTCCCGCTCAAATGAACTTCCTTTTGCTTTAGATTTAGAAGGCATATGATATTTATTGTCTATATACGGTTGTTTTTATTTTTACACTTATCTCCGTGATATTTCACAAAGTTGTGTCTAGCGCAGGTTTTACTGCAATGTTCACACGTCATGGGCGGAGATGTTTTGCCATACCTTGGACTATGTTCTCCGATTTTGCCGAACATAGGATTGTTGTGGCCTGAAAGCTTTTCTGATCGTTTTCGTTTAGACTCGTCAGTGTGTTTTTTACCGAGATGGGATCTTCTAACACGGTCCGCTATTGCAGGGTCTTTCATCGGATTGTTATCTCCGGATATATCATCTCGCTTCTGTCCAAACATGTGATTTCCGAAACCTTTCCTCTGCTCACTCAACTTTGGGTTAGTAACATCGGTTTTGGCAATGCTTATGTTTTCTTTGTGAGAATCTGTTAACTTAAATCCCGGTAATCTACCTCCTCCGTCACTGGTTTCTGGTCTTAAATTAGCCCATGTTTTCTTTCCGTTGGCATCTTTTTCTTCAACCACGTTCCATAAATTACTATAATACAATCCCCGCTCTTTTAATTCTTTAGTTGTTTTGCATTCTGCTAGTATCTCAGTCGTAACATCATATCCGTGAGTTTTAATATGATCTTTCCAATAGTCACCTGAGCCTTTATATTTGTGCGGGTCTTTGGCTGTTGTTTTACCTAGGTATTTAAGACCGGTTATGTTGTGGGTCTTTTTATATAGATAAATATTCATTGCTGATTGCTCCTTCTAGCATTAGAGTGAGTGGGGATTCGTACTCCCGCGACTCACATCTATTTATCATTCTTGTTCAGCATCATTTCGATAGGTTGTAAAACCATTCTCTTTCACAACCTTAAGTACGCTAGGTACTCGACCCGCAAGTTCTTCGCGGTGAGAGACTAACCAGATTGACTTGCCGCGTCTTCTAGACAGGTCCTTAAGAATTGCCATTGCGTTCTCGACACCTATAGTATCAAGTCCAGAATCTATCAATTCGTCAATGAACACGGTATTGATGGGATGATATAGATTTTCCCAAACGTCTCTGAACGCAAACGACAGTCCTAATATCAATCGGTTCCGCTCGCCACGTGACAAATTATCAAAATCTAGTTCACGTCCGAGTTCAGTAATTTCAACCGAAAGATCATTCTTAAACACTACTGTATGCGGCAAGCCAATCTTGTCTAGATAGTTCGTAAGTCTAGCATTAAGATATGATAGATTTTGATCTATAATCTTCTTTCTAACAAACGAGTCTTTACTAGTTAGAAGGTCTACTAGAAACTTGTAGTGATCTCCTAATTTTGAAAGCTCATTTATTTTGTCAAAACTTATAACTTGCAGAGCCTTCTTTTCCATATCATCAATTTGCTCACTGTATGGATCAGCTTCAGCTACTTTGTTTTCGATTTGCTGAAGTAAGTTGGCAACTGTGCTACGATGTTCAATCGCTTCGGCTTCAGTATCATAGTGTGTGATAGGCGCAGGACCAACAATCACACCAGAATGCTCCACTAATTGTTCAGCATATGGATCAGTTTCTGCCTGCTTTGAGTTAATTTGATTCTGAATGTTCTCAAGTTCTGAACTATGCTTGATAGCCTCAGTTTGTGTTTTGTAATAAGTAGTAGGAACCGCGCCCAAAACAAACAAAGAATTTTTATTTTTTTCTAACTCAGTTTGGGTTTGGGCAAGATCAGATTGTGCAGTAGACAATAAGGCACGCTTGCTAGATAGGACCTCAACATGACCGTCATCATGGAAATCTTGTCCACACGCATAACATCTGTTTTCCTCAAGAGTCTTAACCTCGCTTATCAGTTTTTCAACCGATAAACGTTCTTTTTTGAGTGTAGATTCTAAAGAGGCAATCGTTTTATTTACAGAGTCTAGTTCGATTTTTCTACGATTGTATTCTACCAAATCAATATGAGCCTGTAGCTCAGCTTCAATATCGATGTGGCTCAACTTGTCATAGGTAATTTGTAAATCAGCAATATCTTTGTCGCGCTTTTGCTTCCAGGCGATCTGCCGAGCCAATACAGCTTCATACTGCTCTTGCTTTTTCTTGTTGCTATTGTATGTTGTTAGCTCTTTGTGTGCTTGGAGTTCAGCCTCGATATCAATTTTGCTGAGTTCATCATAATCAAGCGCTAACCTAGCCAAATCGTCGTCATGTTTGGCTTGCCACAGGCGCTGTCTGCGCTTAAGACCGTCAAGCTGTTCCTGAACACGCTTGTTAGCTTCCTCAATAGCTTTGACCTTATACTCTTCCAATTGAATGAGTTCTTTGTTGCCCTTGAGCTTTTCTTTGATTATCTCCGCTTTTTCGGAAAGCAGAGTTATGCCCAATAGTTGTTCAATGATCTTTCGTTGTTCGTTAGAACCTAATGCCAAAAACGGCTCAGAGTAGGTGTTAAGAGCAACGATGTGCTTGAACATGTCAGCGGACATTCCGATGGCACGCTCGATTGCAATCTGAGTTTCTTTATTTTCGCCTTGGGCGGCGTCTTCATCCGTAGAGGCCGCCGCATTATTGACAAAGAAACGCAAAATGTTTGGTTTGCGACCTCTTTCGATCTTGTATTCAATTCCACCAGAACTGAATTCCAAAGTGACCATCATGCCCTTAGCATTGGTTCGATTGATGAGATTGTCTTTACGAATACTGTTGATAGGAGTACCAAACAGAACGTAACTAAGACCTTGAATAAGGGTCGTCTTTCCGGTACCATTACGAGCGCCATCACCACCTAAATCTAGATTTTCACCTAAGATCAGTGTAAGTTCTTTGCTATCGAAGTTTACTGATTGACAAACTGCGCCAATAGACAGAAAATTACGGAGAGTGATATTCTTTAGTACAGTACTCATAGGTTACGATAAATCTCTAGTAATAGTTTTGCGTCATAGAAATCACTCTCGATATTAGTGATTTGGTCTACAACGATTTGATCAACACTTTCAAACTTGATTTCGCCAGGCGCCAAATCCTGTGAGTGCTGATCTTGCTTGATCGGAATCAATGCCATTTCACGAAGACTGTGTGCTGGTATAAGCGTCTCTCGAATAAAGTTTGCTTCTTCGTATGAAATGTCAATGTCAAGATGTACTCTAACATTAGATTTAGGTAAAAGCAAGCCGGTTGGGTTCTCTAATACTTGACTCAACTTGTATACCCTAAATAAAGGTTGCTTTGGCCAAGAATAGAATTCTGGATCTTTGCCCCACTCAAGAACCATCATACCGCGAGCATCATCACCTGCATCTGCGTAGTTGTGAGGGAAAGCATTACCCATATACCAAATGTTCTTCCTAGACTGTCGCTTATGAAAATGACCAGAATAAACCTTCTCAAATCCAGCAACATGTTCTTCGTTTAGTTCACCATGATCCGGCATCTCGATCATTGCATTCATATAAAAATGAGGAAGCTCCATGTGCGAGAAAAGATACTTGCCGCTAAGCTTAGGTAGTTTCTTATAATCATCACCAACTAACCACGGAGCTATGACTACATCATCTTGCTTGAACCAATCATTTACTATGACTACATTGTGTAAATGTTTTGCCCATTCAACTGAGTGAATATCCCGACGATCACGATAATATAAATCATGATTGCCGGGAATAAAGTAAACAACGTCAAACGCTGCGCTTAACTTCTCTAATGCCCGCAGTCCAAATTGCATAGTATGCATGTTGATGCTTGCTCTATGGTGATTGTAATCACCTAAAAAGAAACAAGTCTCACAGTTCTCTGTCTTAGCTTTAGTAATGAACCAATCAACGAAATCAGTACAGTCTTGGTTGTGCTGTAAACTATTGCTTTTAGCTCCGAAGTGCAGGTCTGTAAATACCGCAGCTTTTTTGAATAGATTTGCCATAGTTAAGTTATACTACTTAATGAATACAATATCAATGAAATAGGTTACCTTATTCAGGAGCCTGTATTTTCATATCCTTCATTTGACGAGAGAATGACGGAGTTAACCCGTTAATTTCCAATATATCATCTCTGATATTCTGGTTGCGTTTTTCGATATTAAGTACTCTACAGAAGCTATTAGTAATGGCTGCTGTATAGTATGCAAACGGATTAGCAGATTTGGCTTCGTTAAATCGAAGTCCAACGTAAGTTAGCTGAAGAATAGCCGATCCGCGCATCTCATCATTATAAGTATAGCCGCGCCAATTGTACTTCATGGCATACTTCTCACAAAGCATCATATACATTCGAGCCAACTTATTAGTGATTTTGCCGTGATCCTTAGAAAACTCGCCGTTTTCTATGCCATTAATCCAATGTGACTTTCCTACACATCTAAACGTATTAGTTTCATCTAGTTTGAAATGTTGGAACGGTGGAAAATTTACTTTGACATGAACCATGTCATCCACATCATCTTTGGTTGTCTTGTCTTCTAAATCAGAAAAATCTAAGTCGTCATCGTCATCGAAGATGAGAATGTCTTTAGCAGTCTTCTTTTTTGCTGACTTTCTTGGTTGCTTTTGCGCAACTGGAATGTGATCCCATGTCATTATTCGAAAGATCAAATCTTGTGTTGGGATATCTTCAGGGTTCAGTTTTTCGCCAGTTTCTTGTGATAGTCTGGCTGCTCTGGCTTCTTTGGCTAGTTGAATTTGTTCTGGTTGGGCAGTATATTCGAGACACTTAGCTAGCTCGGTCGTTAGATCCAAATCAATGATAAGATCATATCGATGATATTCGGGTTGAGTGAAGTAACAATAGGTAGTTTTGCTCGTATGAATCTCTTTAAGCATATCCTTGTTGTTTAGATAATTTATTGGTTTCTTTGGTTTTAATCCCACTGGTAATCCTCTTTACTATAGGGTATTATACTATTACTGTTGCAGTATTGCAACAGTATACGGGTAAATTTGACGATTTTTTGAAACGATAAATACAATCAGAGTATTGTATATTTATCATAGGAATCTCTGTTACATGGCAACCGTACAACTTAGTCCTAATGTTAAAATTGAGGCGATTACCCCAGAAGGGCCCGGCACCGCACCTATCTGGTATACTTTAACTATCGGAGACAGTGACCTTAGCACGAGAAACCCTACACAGTTTCAAGACGAAATTACTAATGCGGTCAACACCGGAAAAATATCGGCAGCAGAAGGCGCCACTGCAACCGCCGGATTGAGTCAGGCAATTACCGAAGTGCAGCAACAGCTATCATCTAGTGCAACCACAACGCAACCTTCATCAGATCCGGCTACAACACAGACCGTAACGGCCGAAACAGCCGCAGCCACTGCACCTCAAGGTTCAATTGCAGATGCACCCACACCTGTTTCAGAAGTAGTGGTTAACGGTTCCCCTGCTCCAGGTTCAGTAACTATAGTTCCGCAACCACCAATAATTGATGAACCGATAGTAAATCAACCGCAAGTAACTATAGTTCCGCAACCACCAATAATTGACCAACCTGTAGTAAGTTCAGTACAGAATACTATTGTAGATACACCACCTGTAATCACGGATGGACCATCAATTCCACCAAATCAGCCGGCTGTTCTTCCGGCAGACTTTTCTACTGATCCTTCTGCTCAAGGCAGTTCTAAAGGATTGCAAGGTTTGGTCGCAAATACACAGTCACAGGCAACACAGTCAATTGCTGCAAATGCCGCAGGCCAAGGTGACTGGCGAGTAAGACTTGCATTGGCTCCGGGAGCAACATATCTGTATAAAACAAGCTCAGATCCTGGTATTTTAGCACCACTGGTGGATACTGATGGTGTTATATTTCCATATACTCCTGCTATTTCGGTAAATTATGCGGCTAGCTATGATGCGGCTAGCTTAGTACACACCAACTATAAAATGTTCCAGTATACTAGCAGTTCAGTTGATTCGATCACACTCACCTGCGAATTTACTTGTCAGGATGTTGCTGAAGCTAACTATGTACTGGCTGTAATACATTTCTTTAGATCGATGACTAAAATGTTTTATGGACAAGATCAAAACCCTAAAGCAGGTACTCCTCCTCCGTTATGCTTTATATACGGTATGGGAAGTTACCAATTTTCAAATCATCCGTTAGCTATTACTGGATTTAACTATGCTCTTCCAGCTGATGTAGACTATATTAAAACTACAGCACCTTCTGTACCCGGAACACGTCCGGCATCCCCTACTAATAATACTAATTTAAAGTCAAGCCCTACATCGGCTAGGTTGTCAACTACTGGAGTTTCTCCGGGCGGAGCCACCCCACCACCACAATTCTCTACACCCACATCAGCTAGTACAGTGACTTGGGTACCGTCAAAGATTCAGTTGTCAGTAAGCTGTGTTCCGATTGTCAGTAGAAACCAAGTGTCTAATATTTTCAGCCTTGCTGATTATGCGTCTGGTAAAATATATGACGGAACAAATAATTCAAATGGAGGATTTTGGTAATGGCCGCATCGACGCAAAATCAAAGATTGTATTCGGCATCGAGTCCGTATTTTAATACAAATATAGTGAATAACAATTATTTGGATGTTCTTGCATATAGACCACTTCCTATGAATCCTACAGATGTTTATATGCAAATTACAGCAGTGTACGAATATAGACCCGACTTATTAGCGTTTGACTTGTATCAAAATGCAAGCCTTTGGTGGGTGTTTGCAGTTAGAAATCCTAATTTACTCGGCCCGGACCCGTACTTCAACTTTACGGCAGGTACTGGGATCTATGTACCAACATTGTCTACTCTAAAGACGGTACTGGGAATCTAATATGGTCGATAGTGTGACAACTACTATTAATGGGTATACTGTTATCGCTCAATATAATCCTGAGTATCAAAGGGTTTCCTATGTTATTAATAATCCAAACGGGTCTCTTTTATTAAGTGCAGGGAATGCGCAAGCGGCCATGTCGGGCGTGAGGAGTTTGGCGAATGAAGCAATAGATGCCGGTAATAGTGCATTGGCTTCTAGTCTATCAGCATTGAATATGAATCTTGTTATGCAATCCCCCTCAATAGACGCACAGGCCATGGCTCAATATAAACCTACACCACCAGAACCTACGCCTACAGATAACTCCGCCGCACTAACCCCAACAGCGACAAATGATAAACCTCTTCCTCCGATATCAGATGATGATAGCGGTAACACGCAGTCAAATCCTGCAGGATCATCTGGTGCACCTCCTTCGTCACCGGCAAATCCGTCCGGATCAGTAACAAATCCAACTCCCGCAAGCGTGTCTGCTGCGGCAGCAGCAGCGCCGACGCCACCCAACGGAGACCTACCTGGAAAACGCCTGTACAATCCATTAAGTCAGCTTTCTAGTTATACATATCAATTAAGTTTATATATGATAACACCTGATGCATACAGTGCATTTTTAGCGAGCGGAAAACAAAGTATAAATGTGATTCCTCAGTCACTGGCGAACAGCCCTTCTATAAACACCGCCGCGCAAACAAATACATTTATAAATTCCAATACGGGTCAACCGATAATCGGCGGCGCCTACCTAATAGCACAGAGCGGGGGAAGCGGTAATCCTGCCAATCGCGCCCCCGGAATTGATTTTGATTATGGTATTGACAATCTATCCTTTGATCATGTAGTGTCTACTAATGGGTCTGGCGCCGCCGCGGTAAACTCTGATATAAAATTTACTATTACAGAACCATATGGTTTCTCGCTTATTGATAAAATAAAAACAGCACAAACTGTTATAAACAACTACAGTTCGGCCATTAATATACCTGACAATCCGACAAAAAGTCTTTTTATTTTGGGTATTAGATTTTTTGGATATCTACCAGATGGAACACTAGCAACTGGCAAAGAAATATTTAATGGTATTCCACTAGATCCTAATGCTGGCGGCGTCGGCGCCCTTTTTGAAACTTATTATGATATTAATATAAACACATTCGGGTTTAAGCTTGGTGCAGGCACCACTACGTATGACATAGAAGCAACTTACCTAGCAAGCTCTACCGGATTCGGTACAAAATACGGATACCTAAACGGTAGTCCCAATTTTACATGTAAAGGTTCGACCGTTGGTGAAGTTTTGAGCGACCTTGCTAGTCAGTTGAACGCAAAACAGCAACAACTAACTAATACCAGTAATGGTCAAAAACCATCACAACAATATCCTATAGCCTACACATTTGAATATCAAGGTAACGCAGCAACCACTGTTGCGAATGCTTCTATGATTAATCCAGCCGATAATAACAAAGCAAAAGCAGCGATGTCTGGTGCAACAAATAGCGCACAATCTAATCCTAAGGCTGAGGTTACCGGAGTTTACAATCCCAACATAAAGACTATTACTTTTGCTTCCCAGCCTATTTTACAGTGCATAGACCAAACAATAACATCCAGTACTTATGTAACAGACGCATTGTCTTCTAATACGACCAACTCAACTAACGGGGATAATACAGTTATACCAAACCCTAACCCTACTTATCCGGTTTGGTATAACTGTAGTGTCCGGGTAGAAAATCCTAGATGGGATAATATTATTCATGATTGGATATTTGATATAGTATATGTTATCCGGGAATATCAAACACCTCTCGTTAACAGTCCAGCTATTAGTACAACTCAACCATATTATGGTCCTTATAAAAGATATCAGTATTGGTATACAGGAAAAAATTCAGAGATTACAGAATATTCACATACTATTAATAATGGATATTTTTTGGCTGCACTAAATCAACCTGGCCCAGACCCTTTAAAGGGTGCACCTAATACTGCTACTACTGCTCCCGCGCAAAGCACGCCCCAATCCAGCACCAACACTCAAGGTAACGGAGCAGAAGCAGTAGCTAGCTACAAAGACAGTTTATACAATCCAGTAGCCTATTCAGACGTTCACGTATCTGTTTTGGGTGATCCAGATTTCCTAATACAAGATACGGCTAATCAAGACAATCATTTTAATACACACTATTCTCCGAATGGATATAGTATTGCACCCAATGGTGGTCAGGTGTTTGTTGAAATAAATTTCAATGAAGCGATAGATTATGATACTACTAGTAACGGGACTGGACTAATGAATCTAAATGACAAAGTATATTTTCAAACATATCCGAATTCGGTGAATATTCTCAAAGATGCTAACGGAAATCCTTTAGTTCAAGGGGTTAGTTACCAAGTAAACACAGTAAAAAATACTTTTTCTGGCGGAAAATTTACTCAATCATTTGAGATGACAGTGAATCCGTTCAACGGGGTTCCAGTAGATTCTAACGCAGCGTCATCTGCATCACAGTCTTCAAATCCAGGTCCATCACCGACTAATGCGAGCAAACAAGCGCCTACTACTGGATTAAAGCCTGCTCCGCAAACTGATGCCCAAAACGGCACAGTAAGCCAACCTCAACCAGCACAACAAAAACCAGCCGAAGCTACAACTTAATAACGAGAAACCAGTATGCCAATTGATACATTTAAACCAAGAGGTCAGATAGCAGCAGACAAACCTGGTAAAGGTGGGTCTGGTGTACAAACTGTACCACTAATAGGCGTAGTTAGAGATAATGTTGACCCGACACGATCTGGTCGTATTAGAGTATCTTTGGTACAACCTAACAGCTCCAGCAAACCAGAAGACTCTACAAATTGGATTACTGTAAGCTATCTAAGTAGCTTTTTTGGTAAGGTGCAAGCAACTGCGAATAGTGACGGTTACGGTACTTACAAATCTAATTCTAGCTCATACGGACAATGGCAAGCTCCGCCTGACATCGGTACTCAGGTAATCTGCATATTTGTTAATGGTGATAAAAACTACGGGTACTACATCGGTGCTATTCCGGAAGCAGAATCATTACAGATGGTTCCTGCAATCGGATCATCAGATAATATTCTCACTAACGAGGGTGAAGCAAACAGTTATGGAGGCGCAACTCGTCTTCCTGTAACTAATATGAACACTAACGACAAGAAGAAGTCAGATAGTGCAGAATTTTTAAATACTGCCCGGCCGGTTCACAGCTATACCGCAGCAATCATGAATCAACAGGGTATAATTCGTGACCCTATTCGCGGACCTATATCATCCTCTGCATCACGCGAGACTGTATCTCGTGTTGGTTGGGGAGTATCTACTCCGGGCAGACCCATATATACAGGTGGATACGATGATACTACACTACCTGCATCATTGCAACAAGATAATCCGCAAGGACTTCAGGTTGTAGCACGCAGAGGCGGCCACTCAATTGTTATGGACGACGGCGACATTATCGGCCGCGACCAGCTAGTTCGAATTCGAACAGCTTTGGGTCATCAGATTCTTATGAGCGACGACGGTCAGACATTAATGATTCTGCACTCTAATGGTCAATCGTATATTGAATTAGGAAAAGAGGGTACCATTGACATGTACTCAACCAATTCAGTGAACATTCGAACACAAGGTGACCTGAACTTACATGCGGATCGTGACGTTAACATTCATGCAATGGAAAATTTAAATATCCAAGCAAAACAAATTCATACCAATTCTGAAGACGACACTATGATGCGTTCGGGCGGCGACTTTAAAACTTCTGCGACCGGTGACATAACTGGATTAGCAGCCGGCGCCATTGCATTTGCTGCGGGCGGCGACGCTTCGTTAGCAGCATCAGGTCAGGCATACGTTAACGGCACCAAAGTAAACCTTAATTCAGGAAAATCAAGCACGACACCTGAGGCAGTGGACAATATTCCACTAAATGCACAAACTGACACCTTATACGATGAAGAAAAAGGATTCCTTGCTGCACCCGGTAAACTACTTACGATTGCCTCAAGGGCACCAGCACATGCGCCATGGGCTAATGCAGGTCAAGGTGTAGATGTGAAAACCAGCCTTAGCGCTTCAGATAATCTTCCCGCAGCACCAACTCCGGCTGCAACAGCCGCAAGCTCTGCTGGCGCAGCGACCGGCGCCACGCCTCCTGCGGTAGCAACAGTAGCGTCAGCGCCTACAAACGCACCTAACATCTCAACTGCACTGGATAAAGGTACTACCAATGCAATGCTTGGTGCAACAGCTACAGCAGCAGCTACCGGGCCGCTAGCAGCAGCGACAAAGCAGGGCGCTGCCGTTGTAGAAACTGCAACCGGAAAAGTAGGAGCAATTGGTTCATTTGCACTCACGCCTTCGTCATTGGCTAGTGCTGGTGTACTTAAACCCGGAGCAGATACCCTTGTAAATGGGCTAGTTAAGAACGGTGTTGATTTGACGAATGCGATGCCGTCTTCTCTCTTTACTGGTGCACCTGGAGCAAAAGATTTAACAAACCTAACCCAAAATATTACTGCACAAACAAATACCGTAATTACCAACATGCAAAAGTCACAAACTGCATTAGGAGCAGCCGGCGTTCTAACCGGAGCAGAATCTCCGGCAACGGTTGCTGGTTTAGTCCAGTCCGCGACAACGAACGGAGTAGAGGCCACAACTGATGCTGTAAAACAAGTGAGCGGTGTAGCAGGCGCAGCATTGGGCAACATTACGGGAGCACTACAGTCTATTGGATCTGGTATAGCAGCAGCAGGTTTGGCTACTTCCTTAGGTGGATTGGGCGGCATTTCAAATGCATTAACTGCGATGGGTAAAATTCCATCCTTGGCTGGTTTAATAGACCAAGCTAAAGGTATTGCAGGTTCAGCGTTCGATGCGATCAAGAATTCATTTAAACCTCTTAAACCAAATGTCCCACAGAATCTCACACAAATTGCAAAAGATAATGCTGCTACTGCTGCTGGATTGTCAGAGCAAACTGGTCAACTAAGCACTACGGTAAGTTCGGATGCCTCTAGCATCTTTGGCTCAAACGGTATTAGTGCAAACTTTACTACGTTGACTGGATCGCTTGCAGGCGCGGCCGGCGCACTAACGTCATTGACTAAAATTGCAGGTTCAGTCAACGGAGCAGTAGGCTCTATCAACAATTCAGTGGGCGGAATAACTGGTTCTATCGCGGCCGTATCTACTCTCGCAAGCAAAGCCACAAATATCGTTAACGCTGCAACTAGTTCATATGGTTCTGTCACAACTACTATCGGCGGCGTAACCGGTGTATCTAGTACGACGGCTACAGTTACACTATCTTCAGTTACTAGCAATCCTCTTAATCCTACTTCAAGCGGAGTGCAAACGGCCGTAAACTCAGTAAGCGCAATTGCGGGCGCCGGAGCAACTATAGCTAGCGGAGGCATAGGCGGACTATCTACAGCAGCCTCGATTGTTCAGCAAGGTTCAGCAGCATCGACCTCATCTACTATAGCTAGCGGGTTAAGCAATTTACCTGGAGGAATAAGTGCAGTGTCATCGGTATTCAATAATGCTAAAAATGCAGTAAATGCAATTCCGGGTGTAGGACAGTTGACTGGTGCAATCAATGCTGCTACGGCAAGTGTGATGGGAGGATTAAATCTTTCTCCTATTAGTTTACCTAATAGTCTAAACAGTTTAACCAGCTTAGCATCTTCAGGGCTATCAGTTGGTGCAGCAGCGGACCTACAATCGGCAATCGCTGCGTTGTCGTCAGGACCAAGCGGCATCAAGTTGCCTGTTATAGGTTTCAACACCACAGACAGAACAAGTATAACCTCACAAATTACTAACGTATTAGGTGATCCTGGCATACCGATGCCAAATTTAGTTGGTGGAATTCCTAGTAGTGCAGTAAATGACGCACAGTCACTCGTTGATCAAGGAAATAAGTTATATGACGTAATTGATCAATTGGATGCGTACAATAAAAAAGCAGAGGCTGCGAGAAAGGCATACGAGTCTGCTCGACAAACCCTTCCGGCCGGCGATCCACAATTAGCGGTTCTGCTTGCTCAGTGGAATAGTGTAATTAATGATCCAACATATTTGGCGTTGCTACAAGAGGGTGATGGAACAGCAGCAGCGGTGTCTGACCAAACAAGCAACACCGCTTCTGCACCTACTGGTCTTCCTAACCCACCTTCTACTATCAACACAGGAATTCCTCTTTCTACTGCAGGACTGAAAAGCACAGTTCAGGGCATAGTATCTACAATTACAGGGGCTGGCACGTCATTAATTAATCTAGCACAAACAACACCTGTAACAGTATCTACTACTCCTATAACTCAAACAGCTACCGCAATCAAAGCATTGCAACTCTCGACTGCAAATAACATTGCGTCTCTGAACAATTCACTTGATGGTATTACGGGACCAACAAATAATGCATAATACAGGGGCTAAATAGAAGTATGGCACAGTATATTGGATTTAGCACGATTGATGCATGTCTACCAAAGACCACAAATGTCCTAAATGGGCCTGATGGTGGTCCTGGCGGAACAGTAACTTCTTTAGTAATCGGCAAGAAGTTCCGTATGGTAGATGTTCAATTAGTTATAAGAGATTTCATAAATGCACTAAACATACCGTACGGTCAAAAAGTAGGACAGCCACAGTACGGTACCTTTCTCTGGGATTTTGTTTTTGAACCTAACACGACGGACACACAAGTTCAATTGCAAAACGAAATCAGACGTATAGCATCATTGGATCCAAGACTTTCCTTAGGGTATGTCAACGTATACCCGCAATTAAATGGTATTCTAGTAGAAGTTGAAATTGCAGTCGTGCCGTTCAATCAGCCGTCGGTGTTGAACGTATTCTTTAATACACAGACAGGTATAGCTGCCATACAATAACAAATCCACCTTTTTGGTAATGATAAATATATCTATATCAAAAAGAGTGTACACATGGCAACAAGTTCAAGACAGTCAGCGTTATTTGGATTAAATGATTGGAAAACCATTTATCAAACCTTCCAACAAGCGGACTTTCGCAGTTACGACTATGAAACTCTGCGCAAAAGTTTCATTGACTACTTGCAACTATACTACCCTGAAACGTTCAATGATTATACTGAATCGTCTGAATATATTGCATTACTCGATGTTATCGCGTTTATGGGACAAGGGCTTGCTTTCCGTGATGATCTAAACACTCGTGAAAACTTCATTGATACTGCCGAGCGCCGCGACTCTGTTATTAAACTAGCTAACCTAGTAAGCTACACACCAAAGCGCAACATTGCAGGTCAGGGTTGGCTGAAAGTCTCAAGTCTTTCTACTACACAAAACATTACCGACATTAATGGAACAAATCTAAGTAATATTCCTATACTATGGAATGACCCAGCTAATCCGAATTGGTTGGAACAGATGAATACAATCTGGAACGCCGCACTTGTTTCAACACAACGTATCGGTAAGCCAGGTAATATTGCAGACTTGCTAGGAGTTACTACGAGTGAGTACGCTATTCAAATTCCTCCTACTGTTCTACCGATCGTACCATTCACGTCAACTATTGACGGTGTAACTATGAATTTTGAACTATGCAGTGTCACTTCGTTAAATGAGGATTACATATATGAGATTCCACCTGCACCGTCCGGCAAATTCAATATGGTATATCGAAATGATACACTGGGCTTCGGATCACCTGCAACTGGATTTTTCTTCTATTTCAAGCAAGGCACGCTACAGAACTATGACTTCACTTTGCAGCAGCAGATTTCAAATCAAATAATTCCAATTGGCGCAATTCAAGGGGTCAATAATACCGACACTTGGTTGTACCAAATTAATTCTGATGGAACTACAACACCATGGATTCAAGTGGAAAACATCTATGCTGATGCATATCTACAAACGACTACATCAAACAAAACAATCTTTTCTGTGAACTCCGGCTTCAACGATCAAGTATCCTACATTTTCGGTGACGGCGTATTTTCTAAGATTCCAGTAGGAACGTATAGATCATATGTTCGTGCAGGTAATGCGCTGACCTACACAATCTCTCCTAGTGAAATGAATGGTATTTCGGTTTCGTTCACGTATATTGACAGTACAGGGAAGGCACAAACACTGACTATAGGGTTGACGCTTCCTCAGACGGTTTCTACTGCACAGGCTCGTGAGTCACTGGCTGACATTAAGCAACGTGCACCAACTCGTTACTATACACAAAATAGAATGGTTAATGGTGAAGATTATAATAACTTCCCATATACGCTTTACAGTTCTATAATTAAATCAAAATCTATTAATAGAGCATCTGTTGGTGTATCTAAAAATCTAGATTTACTCGATCCTACTGGAAAGTATTCAAGTACCAATTCATTTGGTAGTGACGGTGGACTATATCAAACTACAGTGGACGGTGTACTGACGTTAACGATCAATAGTACGAATGATATTATTGCGTTCTTTAGTGACACACTATCTTCGGTATTATCACTAAACAGAGCTAACCAGTATTATATTCAAAATTATACTAGATATCCAGTAGTAGCTCCTACTCCAACTAGTGATAACTTAGTTTACTGGAATACAAGTTCAGTCGATTCTGGATCGGAAACTGGATACTTTTATACCAAAGCCGGTAGCCAACTTAATCCTATATCCATTGGTACTTATGGAAGCACTAATGGAATCATGTACATTACTACTGGCGCTATATGTAAATTCCAAGCGCCGACTGGTTATTATTTTGACATTAATAATCGTTTGGTTGCAGGTATACCGGGCGCGACAGACTCGACTTATATTTGGTCTACTGTACTAAATGTAGTAGGCGATGGGTCAAATAACGGTGCTGGCACGTTTGCAAACGGAGTTGGTCCGGTTAGCATTAATGGTTATGTACCAGACGGCGTTACCGTCAGTGAAGTGATCCCGGTATTTGGTAATGCACTGTCCACAGCAATCATTCAAGAATGTATATTTAAAATGGAGTTGCAGCAAGATTTTACTCTGGTGTTTAACAACGCTCTACAGATAAATCAAGATCGTTGGTCAGTAAGCACTGCCGGCGATCCAAATTATTTCGTAAAATTCACCAGTCAAGGTGGCAATAGATACATAGTTACATACAAATCATTAACATACTATTTTGGTTCAGTTGCAGATACTAGATTTACTTTCTCAAAAGACGGAATCGTGTATGACCCTTATTCAGGTAAACTTATACAAGACTTTGTAAACGTGCTGTCAGTAAACAGTCAATTTAACTCTACTACCGCATTGGGTAGAGACTACAAAATAAACATTGTGGGACAAACGACTCAAACTGACGGTTATGTAAACGATTTCCAAATAGAAGTTGCTGCAACTGACGTTAACAACAAACAATTAATATTAAATCCAGACTTCTTTAATGAAATTACTGGATATGTTAACGGATCTTCAAACACTGGTGTGTACGCTTTCTTTGAAACGGTACAAGATCCAATCAATCTAACAAGACAATATCTTATACCATCAAGTTCTGTAGTATACCAGTATCCAACAGTTACTAACATCGAAGTAGTAAAGTACGATTATCCTTTAGGTCAACTATTTTATGCGTATTCAGAAGGTAACTTTTATACTAGTGTTCAAGATCAAACAGTGACCACACCCTCATATATTTTGGTTGTTCAGAACCAATATTCTGTGTTGTTTGGTAGACAAGGGCTGTCCTTCCAATATAGACACAACTCAAATGATACCAATCGTATAGATCCTATCACGACCAATATTATTGATTTGTACGTCGTTCCTCAGGCATACTATACTGCATATACCAATTGGATTACTGATACCACAAATACTGTTCCTGAACCCACAGTACCTACTATAACTGAACTTACCCAAGAATACGGTAAAGTTCAAGATTATAAAATGCTATCGGATTCTGTGATTGTAAATAGTGTTGTCTTTAAACCGCTCTTCGGTCCTAAAGCAGATGAGAACTTACGTGGAACAATTAAGGTTATTAAAACAAGTAATACCAATGCAAGTGACAGTGAAATTAGAAGTGCTGTACTAGCTGCTATGAATAATTACTTTAGCATCAATAATTGGAATTTCGGAGATACTTTCTATTTCTCAGAATTAAGTGCGTATCTTCATGCGCAATGCGGAGATTTAATTAGTTCTGCGGTACTCGTATCTAATGACCCAACACAACCGTTCGGCACACTGTATGAAATCAAGTGTCTACCGTATGAAATCTTCGTATCCGCCGCCACCGCAAATGACGTACTAGTAGTTCCGGCCCTCACACCCGCCGAATTACAGTATTGATAAATACACTTGACTAGCAGTAGTCTGCTATGTGCAGTAAAAACAAAGTAGAGAACCATTATAATGGCCCGAATTCGGACAATAACTTTTCTTCCTGAGATTTTTCAAACCTCAACTAACGCGGAATTTTTGTCAGCGACCCTAGATCAGATCGTAAATCCACCGAATACGATGAAGATTCAAGGCTATGTAGGTAGCAAGTTTGGATATGGTGTAAATGCAACTGACAATTATGTAGTTGAACCAACAAAAACTCGGGTGAACTATCAGTTAGATCCGGGTGTAGTTTTTACTAAGCCAAACGAATCTGTAGCAAACGACTTTATCTCGTATCCAGGCATCATCGACTCTATTGCAATGCAAGATAGTATTACGGATAACAACAGTCGTCTATTCAAAAGTCAGTTTTATTCATGGGACTCCTTCACTAACCTCGACAAGCTCATTAACTTTAATGAATATTACTGGTTGCCAGTCGGGCCGCCGGCTGTTACTATCTCAGCAGCAACCGTGTACTCTACTGAAAATTATGCAGTCACATCACTACCTAATGGATATGAAATTGCTCTAGTCGGACAACCTATCGGTAGCATCAATCCTACACTTGGATTGATCCGCGGAGGAACCTATACTTTTGCTGTAAATCAATCGTCTCAGTTTTGGATTCAGACGGATCCGGGTACCTCAGGATATTCGCCATTCCAATCGAATCTTACTACTAGACAAGTATACGGAGTAGACAACAATGGCGCAAGTCAAGGTGTTGTTACGTTTACTGTTCCGCAAAAAAATGCACAAGATCAATATATTTTTCCAGGTAACAACACTGTCGATCTAGTCAGCACTAAATTGTTTGACCAAGTAAATGGAGCAGTTTTAAAGACATTTACTGACACGGATGGCGTAACATATCAAGGACTTAATGACATTGATGGCGTGACTGCGCTTGAAGGGTTACGCATCATGTTCTATTATGATGGTATTCCGGCAGAGAAGGGAAACACAGAGACCTTCTTGAGCGAGACACCGCTGGACATCAATAGTGATGTTCTCGTCGCACCAATCGTTATAAATGTAACTAGCTGTGATGCTTCTGCGTTTACTACAGATAGTACCTCTCAATTAGTAGTCGGTCAAACTGTAACCTTTAACAACCCAACATTCGGTGGAGTTACTGCAGGGGAAGTCTATTATGTTCATAGTATTCCTACTTCAGGTACATTTACTATCGCGTTGACTCTAGATGCTTCGTCTCCGTTAACTTTGGTTCCTGGATCAGGTACTATGGTTGCCAATATCAATCAGGGTCTATATGAAGAAAGTGTCGCATCAACGGTGTTTGAATACTATTACTTGATTGAATACATCGGTGATCCAAAGAACCCAACTATTCGTTTAGTTCCAGATGGTACTATTCCTGTAAATCAAACAATTACTCCATTATATGGTACTCAATGGAACAATATACCATTTTATCGTTCACCTACCGGAGTAATTAATCCAATTCCTGTTATCACTGCTCCGTTAGATGTTCTATATTATCAAGACGGTACATCTGCTGATTCTGTCGGCGTGATTAAAATCATTGACAGCAATACTACAAATACTATTAATGTTGTGACTGAAATCTTGGGTAACCCTAATTATACGTCATCTAGTGGAGTAGTATTTACTAATGGATTGAAAGTTAACTTTCAAGGTGACATTATTCCTACAAGTTATTTACAGGGACAATACTATGTACAGGGTGTAGGAACTGCAATTGAGTTAGTTCCAGTAAGCTCTCTAGTCTGTACTGAAGATTTTACACATGGTAATTACATTCCATATGATTCTACACCATATGACATTAGCAATTACGATTCGGACCTTTTTATTCCAACAGATAAAGACTATATTACTATTGCTAGAAACGCAATCAATAAAAATGCTTGGTCCAGAAGCAATCGTTGGTTCCACATCGATGTCATCAACGCAACTGCAAAATACAATAACGACCCTAATATCGCAACTACTTACGCGACACAAGCAAACAAAGCAGTCCGCCCTATAATCGAGTTTTATCCTAATCTAAAATTATACAATTCGGGTTCTGTAGGCGCCGCAGGAATCGATTTTATCGATACCCATAACACTGATGCATTGTCAACAGTAGCAGGATCTTACAATTATTACCCAGATACAGAAGTACTTACTACAGCATCGGCGTCGGTTGTAGGAGTAACCGCCGCAACATCAACTACCTTTAGTGTAGACGCTGCTAACGTTTCGGGTACATTCCAAATTGGAATGTATGTTGCAGATTCTTCAAGCATTCTTCCTAATAATACACAAATTACCGACATTACTGGTACTACTACGCTAACTGTAACAGTTTCATGGCCCGGCGCAAAAAACATATCCTCTGCTTCAAACTTGTCTATTGTGGGTTCAGACACTACTTTAGATAACTATGCTTTGTTTCCGGAAGCAAGAATCGTATTTGCTGCTGACTCTAGCTCTACTGTAAGAAACAAAATCTATGTCGTAAACTTCTCGGTAATTGATCCTAATACTAGACCTGTAATTACACTCACGGTAGCAGAAGACGGAAATATTGTCCCTGATGAACAATTAGCAATTAAGCGTGGTTATTATCACCAAGGCACTAGTTACTATTATGATGGTATAAAGTGGATACAGGCACAACAAAAGGTTACGGTTAACCAACCACCGCTGTTTGACGTTTTTGATGCCAACGGTATTTCTTTTGGGGATTCTTCGGTCTATCAAAGTACTTCGTTCAAGGGGTGTAAACTTTTCGCATACAGTGTTGGTAGCGGAGTCAATGACCCTATATTAGGCTTTCCAATCGCATATTCTGGTATAGATAACGTAGGGGATATTAGTTTCGACGTATCACTGAATTTGGATACATTTAATTATGTGTCTGGATATAATCCTATTAATCAAAAGGTAAATACTGGCTACGTATATAATTATACATCAGGTACATCATATGTAAGACAGCTTGGTTGGCAAACCGCAATTGCTGATAGCACGCAATATCAATTATTCAGTTTTGACTTTGATCCTACAAATCCAACATTAAGTTTCCAGTGTGACGTTGCAGCATTGCCTGCTTTAGCAACGGGAGAAACTGGTTGGCCGAGAGTTAAGGTATACATCAACAATGTATATCAAGCACCAACATCATATGCTACGGTAGTTGGTACCAATACTACCACAATTACATTTAACAGTAGCAGTTCACTACCAACAACTAGCACGGTAGTTCAAGTATTAGTATTGAGTGATCAAGTAAGCCAAATCGGTTACTACGACATTCCTATTAATTTAAATAATAATCCATTAAATGCTGATTTAACTACAGCCAATGTTGGTGATATCCGTGCACAGTATAGAGACATTTTTATTAATTCACCAAACACGACAGGTGAAATTTTCGGCGCAAATAATTTTAGAGATTGCGGTAACTTAGTACCATATGGTACAGAGATAATTCAAAACTCTGCGTCATTAGTACTGCCGGGAACCTTTTTCCGAAACACGCAGCACAACTTGTTTGACGCATTGATGTTTAACAGCCGTGAATATATAAAGTATAAACAATTACTAGTATATACGGTACAAAACACAGATTACGTTCAGCGATACACTCCGTCGCAAATTCTGGATAGCGCACTAGACCAGATTACTGCTGCAAAGAGCGAAATCAACGCATTCTTTTGGTCGGACATGTTACCGTCAAAGGCTCCGTACCGCACCAACACGTACACGTTCAATAATCAACTGGATACTTCTGTTTATCCATTAAGCAATGTTTATAATTTTGAAACTGCTAACTATAGCGGCGTTCTTGTTTATGTGTTGAGAACAGTCGCTGGTGTAGTAGTTGAACGACAACTTACTAGTGGCATAGATTATATAATAAGTCCGGATGCCCCTTCGCTCACTATCATTAGCCCGCTTGGTGATGGCGATAAGGTCATCATTAAAGAATACAACCAAACATACGGCTCATATATTCCTAATACACCAACTAAGTTGGGACTATATCCTTCATTTTATCCAGAAGTAGTTTTGGATTCAGATTACACAGTTCCTACTTACTTCATCAAAGGACATGACGGATCGTTCACTAAGTTATACGGTGACTATGACGAAACATTAGGAGTATTGATTGATTTCAGAGACCAGGCTCTGCTTGAGTTTGAACTAAGAATTTACAATAATTTAAAATTAAGCACAACTGTTCCTATCGAGCGATACGAAGTTGTACCTGGTTACTTCAGAAGTTCTACATCAACATATTCATGGAATGAATTTATACAGATGTACGAACCTACGTTCTTGAACTGGATTGGTCAAAATCGTCTCGATTATAAGTCCCAGTACTATCAAAAGAACAACGAGTTCAGTTATAACTATACAAATTCAGGTAATAAACTAGACCAAGCTGCTATTCAGCAAGGTTATTGGAGAGGGGTCTATGAATATTTCTATGACACAACTACTCCAAACGAAACTCCATGGGAGATGTTAGGATTTGCTAATGAACCAACCTGGTGGGCTGATCGTTACGGACCTACTCCTTATACGAGCGATAACGGTATTCTATGGGGTGATTTAGAAGCTGGTTATATTTGGAATAACGGTAATCCCTACACCGTACCTGAGTTAGCACGTCCTGGACTATCTAAAATTATTCCGGTTGACTCCAACGGCGATTTGTTGTCTCCGCTAATCGCAATTGTAGGCAACTATAATCCAAGTACGTTCCAAAAAGATTGGGTAGTAGGAGATGATGCACCTGTGGAGTTGAGCTATCGACGTAGTTCAACTTGGCCATTTGATTTAATGAGACTATTTGCACTGACTAGACCAGCTGAATTTTTCAATTTGGCCGTCGACCTTGACAATTACAAATACAATGCTGAATTTAATCAATATTTGGTTAATGACAGAAGCCATTTAGTTCCTGCAAATATTGAAATTTATGGTAATGGTACTGCAAAAACCAGCTACATTAACTGGATTGTAGATTATGAAAAGCAACAAGGGGTTGACGCAACTACTAACATTACAACCCTTTTGAATAACCTTGATGTTCGTCTGGTTTATCGTCTTGCTGGATACAGTGACAAAACATTGCTTCAATTCTATGTGGAAAAGGGTTCGCCTAATAGCAATAACGCAACACTATTGATTCCTAACGAAAGTTATTCAGTGTTGTTATATGACAATCAGCCCTTCGATCAGATTATGTTCAGTGGCGTGGTCATTCAGAAAAATCAAGGCTATTGGACTGTATACGGTAATTCACAAACATTTGCATACTTTAAAACACTAAAACCTATCAATAACGGTACATACGGTAGTGTTGACGTTTTAGGTACTACAGTTAAGTATGCTAAAAACTATACTGATCAAGTAGTTCTTGTTCCATACGGTACCAAATTCTACAGCACTCAGGGAGTAGTTCAATTCCTAATGAGCTATGGTGCCGAACTTGAAAGCCAGGGCATGTTGTTCAATGAAGTTGAACAAGGAATTGAAGTCACTTGGGCACAGATGGCAGCAGAATTCTTGTATTGGTCAATGTCCGGATGGGAAGTAGGAAGTCTGATAACACTAAATCCGTCTGCTACTGCAATAAACATTGATAGACCAAGCGCGATAGTTCAGCCGCTTACGGTTCAGCAAACTAACTTTATACTAAATCAAAATCTCTATCCGATACAACTAAATGATCTTTGCGTTGAACGTGACGATACATTATTCCATGCGCACACCTTGAATCAGGGTGATTCTATGTCTTATGCTCAATTTAACGTAAGTAATTTCGAGCATGGTATCGTATTCGATAATGTCACTTTGTTTAATGATATTATCTATAATCTAACTACTGGACTAAGACAAAACCGCATCTACGCTCGCGGGGTCAAGACTGCTGATTGGAACGGAACCGTAAACGCCTGGGGCTTCATTTTAAATCAAGACAACGTATTAGAATGGAATGGTAATCTAAAGTATACTAAAGGTGTTATCGTACAATATAAGAATAAGTATTGGACTGCACTTAAAGTAATAGAACCATCCGCGACATTCAACGAGCAAGATTGGAAGCTCGTGAATTACAATGACATTCAAAAAGGAATGTTATCAAACGCTTCTACTCGTGCATACGAAAGCACACTATACTATGATGTTTACCAAGCAAATCTTGAACAAGATGCCGACTTGCTTGCGTTCTCACTTATTGGATATAGACCACGCGACTATCTTGCTCTGGTAGACCTTACAGATTCTACTCAAGTTCAAGTCTATCAAAATTTGATCAAGAACAAGGGAACCCGCAATGCAGTAGATGCATTCCAAGGTGCTACTTTCCCACAAGGTAGTATATCTTATGATTTCTACGAAAACTGGTCTATTTTAACTAAACAATATGGTGGAGTGCTGAATGAAAACTTCGTTGACTTCAGAATAAACCAAACAAATCTTATGGGTAATCCATCAATTGTTAGTTTGACAAATGGAGTATACACGGTTGGTTCAGACCAAGAAGTTCCACTATACAATTTATTCAATTATAACACACCACCAGCATCACCGAATGTATTGTCAACACTAGACACTACGGTTAATTCACAACTGTACCCATCCGCCGGATACATCAACGTAAATGATGTTAAGATGTCATCATATTTCTTCTCTGGATTGCCTTCTGCGGTTGACAGTACCGGTGCAGTTGTTCCTATTAATAATTTCTACGTAGGTGAATATTTTTGGTTAGCTAACTTTAAAAATAAATGGGACGTATTTAGATGGACCAATATTGGTCAAGTAATTCAAGTTAGAAATAATACTAACGGAACAGCAACCATAACGTTCAGTTCTCCGCATTCTCTCAATAAGCTAGATCCGATGGCCATCATTAACTTCGCGCAGAATGTTGATGGATATTATATAGTCGCTGATGTTCTAAATCTTTATGAAGTTGTAATAAATCTATCTGCACTAAATGCAAATCAAAATTCAATTCAAGGCAGAGGGTTAGCCTTTGGGTTCGTGTCGCAACGAGTAGCATCACCTGCAGGAATAATTCCGTTAGCATCTGCTGAAAACGAATTTATCAAAAACACTGTTTGGGTAGACGAAAACACTGACGGCAACTGGGCAGTCTATCGCAAGAGTTTAAATTATGCTTATCAGAACCAATTTGAACAGGCCGATGGCGGCACATTTGGTTCTGCTGTCGCATATACATCTGATATGGGTTACCTGATAGGTGATTCCGGCACAGGGATTTTGTATAGATACATATACGACAGTTTAGCTCAAGCGTACCTTCTGAAGGAAAACAAGACCGGCGGAACATCGTTTGGTTCAACAATAAAGTACGCCCAAAATCTATATGCAGTATCTCAACCTTCTGGCGTATCGCCAGCAGTAACGTTGTACACCTTAAATCATACGGTTGTTACTGATCGTATGTTAACATACCAAACCATAGCCGCGCCCGGAGGAGTAACCGACTGGGGCAGTGCATTAGCTATTTCGGGTGACACTAATTGGCTTTACATCTCTGATGCGCAAAACAACAATGTATATGTATATCGCAAGCAAAATATTCCTCTAATTGCAGGATACTTTGTGACCGGTGAAACATATGTTATCACGTCATTGGGTAGTACAGACTTCACTGCTATCGGTGCAGTAGACAACAAAGTAGGTATTACTTTTGTTGCAACTGGCGCCGGCGCCGGCACCGGTACTGCGACCCAGATTACATACAAGCAATCCACTATCATAAGCGGGTCATCTTTGTTCAGTCTAGGGGCCGGTGACGGATTCGGGACTGCGCTTGCAACATCATATGACGGTAGCACTCTAGCGGTAACCGCACCGTTTATCGACTATAGCCCAACGATAACAAATTGGGGTACAACATTTGTGCTACAACGCACGATGCAAAATTTTGAAGCAAAACAAAATTCGCTCCCTGAGCAGACAACTTCTTTCTCATTGTCTTGGACTCCAGCTGCTGGCGCCACTATAACAGCAAGTGCAACCTCTTCGGTAACAAATAGAATTACTTGCAGCGGATCAATGACTGGATTCCAAATCAATCAACCAGTAGTATTTGCAGGTAGCAATTTTGGTTCAAGCAATGTTTCACCTAATCAAGTCTACTACATTCACGGTATTTCGGGTAGCGAAATATCAATAAAAACATCACGATCAAGCACCACTCCTGTAAATCTAACTACTGCGGCTGGTCTATCGTTCTCTGTTTATGTACAAGTTGATCCTCTTTATGTGTATCTCAACGGTAAATTGGTTACTGATGACAATTACGCAGTAATTGGTACATCGTTTATCTATTACAGTTCATTGATTGCAGGTGACATTTTAACTGTGAGCGACAATCAATACTTCCCTGCGCAACAAATCAATTCTGATTATATTGACAGAACAGATATTGAATTTGGTTATGCGGTTGATATGTACAAAACCGGGTCAACACTTCTAATTGGTTCACCGTACGAAGTTGATGCAAATGATGTCGAAGGTGCAGTATACTCTTATGTTAACGGTGGCGCCGAATATGGCGTAGTGATCGGAACGAATGAATGTAACGTAACTACCAACCGCACGTTGTTGATCAATGGATTCGCAGTAAATCTCTCTGCTGGAAACGCACAATCAGTTGCGAACACGATCAATTCTAGTAAGATTATCAATGTACAAGCAGCAGCGACTAGTGATAATAAATTGATTATTCAAGTAATCAATCAAAATATCGCTCAGATTAATCAAAAGTTAACTGTGTATGCATATGATAGTGGTACTACGCTTTCTGAACTCGGTATAAACCTGTACACTAAAACTCAGATTATTCAGTCTCCTCACGAGCAAGGTGCATCTAGATTCGGGTCTGCAATCAAGATCAATGAATTCGATAGCGTTATAATTTCGGCTCCGGTAGGAACACGATATGAAGGCACCTTCTTTGACTTTACTGATGACGAGAATTTAGACAATGATACGGTCTTCGATAACAATGCAACTCAATTCGTAGATTCCTACGTTAATGCAGGCGCAGTTTACATGTTCGACTATATTGGTCTATACAATGAGAGTCTAGCAAATCCGGGCGCATACGTATATGCACAGAGCGTAAACAGCAAAAACATTCCATATGGTCAACAGCCTCTTTATGGAACAGCGATTGATTTTAATGAAAATGTCGTAGTTGTAGGTAGTCCTAATTTCTATCCAGTAGCCGTTGGCGGACAAGTAGTAGTTTACAACAATGCAACTGGTGTTTCTGACTGGTCAGTATACAGAAATTCTGCACCTATCGTTGATATCAGTAAAATTCAAAATACTCAAATTTTCAGTGCTTCTACTAATCAAACGCTAATCAATTTGGATTATATGGATCCTTTACAAGGTAAACTGCTGGGCGCAGCAAGAGAAAACCTAGACTTTGTTTCTGGAACTGATCCGGCACGATATAACAGTGATCTATCAACCATCATCGGTTCGGTCTGGGGTGCAGAGCACGTTGGTCAACTATGGTTCAACACAAACAATGTTCGTTGGATGAATTATCATCAGAATGATAATGTTTATAATAGCAAATATTGGGGTGCAGTATTTCCGGGCTCAGATGTTGCAGTTTACACTTGGGTAGCAAGCTTTGTTCCGCCCAATTCATATCCAGGCCCCGGCGCAGTTTATAACCCTAATCTATATGTAGTGAGCACGGTATTAAATGCATCAAATAATGCAGTCCCTGTATATTACTTCTGGGTTAGCAATACTAATATAATATTTGAACAGACCGGTAAAACATTATCCGATTCGGTTGTTGCATCTTATATTTCAAATCCAAAAGGATCCGGTATTGCATATATGGCACCGCTGCTACCTAATACATTTGCATTATATAACTCAGTAGATTACTTTAATGCGAATGACAGTGTTTTCCATATTGGATTTGCAAATGGAACAACAGATGACGTTGCTCACCAAGAGTACGCATTGATTCGTGAGAATTATCAGGATGACTTCTTGCCAGGTCTACCTCACGGCGGAACTTCGGCGCACACATTAGCAATTCAAGGCGGATATACTATTTCTGAAACAGACGTACCGTATTCATTGTACGCAAAACTTCTAGACTCTTTGGCAGGCTGCGACGGCGCAGGAGCAGTTGTCCCTAACCCATGGTTACCACTAGCTGTTCAGTCGGGAATTCGAAGCCGCCCAAACCAAAGTTTCTTCTATGATAGATACCTTGCAATTAACAACTACTTGACGTATGCAAATACTGTTCTAGCACAATATCCTATTGCAGAAATTAGACCAGACGCAACATTCTTGTTCCAATCCGGTACATACTTCAATACTGCTGATTATTGGTCATACGTCAATTGGTGGGCAACAGGATATAGCGATAGCACCAAATCTTCGCTTCAAGTGCCAAACTATGCAGATTTGGCAGCGTTAAATGTTGCAGTCAACACTATCGTAACAGTAGAACAAAACGGCGCAGGTAAGTTTGAAGTATATCGATATGATGGTTACGGTGTTTGGACACGTATCGGTCTTCAAAACGGTACTATTGCATTCGATACTAGCCTCTGGGATTACTCCTCAGCTAAGATTGGTTATGGTGATAATTTCTTTGATACAACACCTTATGATCAATATCCAAGCGAAGAAACTCGATATATCGTCCGCGCATTAACTGAGCAAATTTATATCAGCGACTTGCTAATATATCGAAACACGAGCCTAATTCTGTTGTTCGACTACATCCAGAGCGAGACTACTCAATCTCAAAATTTCTTGCCTTGGTTGAATAAGACGTCCTTGGCTGATGTATCGCATACTATTCGTGAGCTAATACCATATGAAGTTTATCAAACAGATAATACTGCATTCCTGTCAGGATACATCAATGAAGTAAAACCTTATCACGTTGTAATCAAGGATTTCGTGTTTAAATATACCGGAACTGACGTATATCAAGGTAACATCACAGACTTTGACCTGCCTGCAACTTACAATTCGTCGTACCAGCAGTATATTTCACCTCAGTTAGTGTATAGTAATCCTAACAGTCAGTATGAATATCTTCCTACTGACAGCATTTGGTCTACGGCTCCGTATACACAATGGTTCCAAAATCACGGTGTATCTATTACAGGTCAACCAAACTATAACATCACAGTAACTACTTCCTATGTGAGCACAAGCTCAACCTACATCGTAGTTGACAATGCACACGGTTTCCCAATTAACGGTACCATTAATATCGGAAATGAAATCATCGGATATTCATTTGTAGATAGAGCATTGAATGTACTAAGTGGATTGGTTAGAGGTGTAAACGGAACTCCTATTGAAAATCATATAACCGGCGCCCAAATTTATATTGATTTACCAGCTGCATTGGTACTATTCGGAGGCCGCGGCTACGTTGAACCACCTAAGGTTACTGCATATATCGATACAAGTATATATCCTGCACCGAAAACTCCGGCAGTTCTAGAAGCAGTAATGAACCTCGATTCTGTGTTACAGATCAATGTAATTGATCCTGGCGAAGGATACGCAGTTCTTCCTGAAATTGTTATTGATCCGGCAGAAGTAATTGCGTTTGACAATACCGCAGTTAACGGAACGTTTCACACTATTAGACTTTATGCTCCTAATCTACAGACTGGTGACGCCGTTCTATATAAATCCGGAATAACAGCATCAGTGGGTGCATTGGCAAACAATCAATGGTACTACATTAATGTATTAGAGACAGTTCCTACAGCTATCATTGCTCTCTACACAACCTATAGTGATGCGATAAATGATAAAGCTAGAGTTAAAATTTACCCAATTGGAATTGGAAGTGATATGACTCTAAGTTCAGGCGCGAGAGCATCCGCTATCACGACGGCATTGCCGATTAGAGAAAACAATACTACAATACGTTTTGACAGAACTACATATGGTTCTCAGGTACAAGATTGGGAGGCTGGCGCATATTACGGATCGTTCTTTGCTGGTACGCTAGACAACAGTAGCACAACTTCAAGCTCATCCATTGGATTAGAAAGCACTGAACCACCAATCGACAGTATTTTGGCTAGTGCCCAAGGCGCAGTATTTGAAATTACCGACATAAGCAACGATCAGCAGCTTACCTGGTCTTCATTTATAAGATATGTATCCGGAACAACAGCAAGCAATCATTCTATTACTCTGATTCCACAAGATAACGGAGGAGGACAACCAAACGCATCTGGTACTACCATCGGTTTCTATATTGGTATGCCGGTCAAATTCCAGTCGACCTTGTCGTTTGGTGGACTAGTGTCCAATCAAATATACTATGTGAATACTATTCTTAGTGAAACTGAATTTACAGTGTCAACTACCGTCGGTGGTCCAATATTTGGTGTAACTGACTCTGTGGTAGGTGTCTACACAATGGAATGTTTTGTTGGTGAGGTAACTAATACTGCGGTAATGTCTATTAATTATCCTGGCATTCTACAAGTTACTGCCACCACAGCAACAACTAATGCATTGACTGTTCCAACTAGTTTGGTTGGTACCGGTGGAACTTTAGGTTTCTATACCAACTTACCGGTCTTCTTCACTGAAGATGTATTCGGTGGAATTGTAGCTAATAAAACATACTACGTTACAAGTGTGATAGATAATCAAACATTTACTATGTCTGCGACTACCAATCCAGTATCTACCACTGCATATTCTGTCGATGGTTCTACCGATAGAGTCGCAGTAAATGATGGCACTAACTTTAACATCAATGATATTGTGGTCTTTACTGATATGGTTATTGCAGGAACAAGCACTACTAATTTCGGTGGCTTAGTAGCTGGTACATTCTATTATGTCAGTGGAGTTTATCTCTCAAGTAAAGAAATAACTCTCTCTGCTACAAAGAACGGAGCAGTATTAAATCTTACTACAGTTGTTGCTGCTTCTGATACCAGTGCAATAATGACAAATCAAAAGGACACGGTTGCACTAACAACTGCGGTTGGTTCAGCAACTATGAATGTGTCTTTACCAATAAGCCCTGGACAAATTAACGGACAACTGTTTACCATTTATGAAACTTCGGGCCAATACCCTAATAATATTGTATCCGCAGGTGAAGTTTCTTCGCTTATATCTCGCAGCATTAACGCAACGATTTCAGCAGTTAATAGAATTGCAGTCAGTGCTTCACTGGGTGGAACAGATTTCTTCTACAAGAATATGCCTATTAGAGTTACTACTAACATAGGTAACCTAGTAGCGGGTACAACATACTATATTAGAGAGTACACTGGCGACGGCACAAACACTGTAATTGAAGTAACTGTAACTAATACATCAAGTTCTGGTAATGTACTAAGTTGCGGTTCAACTGCTTCTCTGTATATAGGAATGCCAATAGTATTTTCGGGACAATCGTTGGGTGGTATCTTTGTAACAGAGACGTACTATATTCAGGATATTCCTAGTAGTACAACGTTCACCTTGTCTCTGACCGTCAGCGGCCCGGCAATTACGTTGACAAATGATAATGGAGTCATGACCGGCGCTGGTGATCCATTCTTTACGGTTTCTACTACAGTTAATGGCAGCGAGTTTGCACTGTCATCTGATCACACTACGGTATCAACTGCAACACAATATGTAACTGGTTATACTACATTCGATTTGTCATACAAGTTAGGTGGGTACAGTGCAGTTCCAACAAATGCAGGATCCGGATTTGCAGTCAATAATATAATTACTATTCCGGGTACAGCAGTCGGAGGAACGTCACCGGCTAATGATATTACTCTTGAAGTCAATTCGGTTGATGCATTAGGTGGAATCATTAATGTTATTGCATCGGGTAATGTACCATCTACATCTACTAAGTACTACCTAAAAGTTATCTCATCAAATCAATTAGAAGTCTACAGCAATCCTCTGTTAACTGTTCCAGTAAGCGGTATCAACTTCCCATTCAATGGGTATACCACTACTACAGTTCAGAGTGTATCATCAAATATAATCACAGTTAATAGTACAACTGGATTCAATGTGAATGATGCAGTAGTGTTTACTGGAAATGTGTCCGCCGGCATTGTTGCAGGGCAAACGTATTACATTGTAAATAATGTAAACTTCACATCCAACACCTTACAGATAAGCAGCACCCCTGGCGGAACAGCTATCACCTTGTCTAATGCATCTAGTTTGTCATATACTATGGCCAAATCAGGTAGTTATGCGTTCTTACCTGAACCATTCTACTTTAATCAATCGATTGTGAAATTCAACAATAAAGTCTATATCTGTGTCATATCTAACAACGATAAAGAATTTGTTATAGGCAAGTGGGAGGAATTGGATTCAGGTGATCGTAGACTTAATGCGATGGACAGAGTTATGGGTTACTATAAACCAACTGTCAATATGCCTGGTGTGGATCTAACTCAGCTATTCGATGGGGTAACTTATCCGAATTCAATATACCTGGGTAATGCATTCCAACCTAATCAACAATTTGCGTTAGATGTGGTTGTACAAGATCAGCCATTCTATCCATCACAAGTCAACATTACTGCGGTAGAGTACCATAACAATGTATACCATGCAGTTGCCAACTTACCTACATATTCTGCACTTCTTACTAGTGCCGATGGTATAACATGGGCTATAACTCAACTAGCAAATACTGATATAAATGTAACTAATATTGTATACAACAATGGTACTTACTTAATTTCCGCCGCTAACAATGCAACTCCTATTCTTACTAGTGTGGATGGTCTAGTTTGGACAGTAGCAAATACTACTGAACATTCCTCGCAAGCGGCTGCATACGGTAATGGTTGCTGGATATCAGTAGGAGACAATATCGTTCGTAGTACCGATGCAATAACATGGAATACAGTACACACGTTTGATTCTATTTTTGAAGTAGAACTCTATGGAGTAAGTTTTGTTCAAACTGCCTCGTTTACTGGATTTGTAGCAGTAGGTAACGGATTAAGATATGATTATTCAACAGGTGTCACTCAGTTGGTCCCTACAGACATCATCATAACTAGTGCGGATGGCATTACTTGGACTCAAGTTGCACCACTTACTAATAAGAGCTTAAATTCTGTAGTAAGTAACGGAACCACTATAGTGGCTCTGGGCGAAAATAATGTTCAGTATACTAGCACTGATGCAATTAATTGGTTCGGAAATGAGGCTTTAGTAACTACATTTAGTAGTACTAACTACATAATCAGTACTGCACCAAATGCATTCACAGTAAATGCAGCAGTACAATTTAGTAATTCTTTTTCAAGTATCAATGCAGGGACAACTTACTATGTAAAGTCCATAGTATCACCGACTCTAGTGACTATATCAGATACTTTGGGTGGATCGACTAAAACACTATCAGCAGATACAGTACCAATCAATACACTGATGTATGAGTACGACGCAAATCCAAGTACTGTACGTGACTCTGTTTATGTTGGTGGTACGTTTGTGAGCGTAGGTGACAATGGCCTGATCAAGACTTCTACAGATGGGTATGTTTGGACACTTCGTTCTTCCGGAACAACACAGAACTTGAATGGCATAACATATGATACTGACGGAATAACTACCTTTACTGTAGTAGGTGACAACAATACAGTTCTAACTAGCACTGACACAATTATTTGGACCGACAATTCAGTGTTCACTGTTCCACCTACTGTATACGATGTTAAGGGCGCGGATTTCCCATATGGTTACGGCCCTGAAGAATTAGTTCCAGGCGTCGTTACTGATAATCTTGCGCTGACAGTAGTTACTCGTCCCGGCAGCAATTGGGACGTAACTGAATACTCACATACCGGATTTAATGTTGTATCTCTTGAATTAGCTCCAACTTTCGGTACACAAACAGTTTATACTTTTGCAGGTGCAGTACAAGTACCGGCACAGCTTACCGTGCAAATCATAGATCCGGTAACTGGTTTAGGTACTGGTATTACAGAGGGTATAGATTATACTATTAATTGGTTGAATAAAACAGTTATACTTTCGACACCACTACAATTTTCACCTAAAAAAATATTAAGAATTGACGTTTATGAAGTAGGCAACGGTGATCAACTAGTGCAATCTAGCACGGATGTAAATCCTATTAGAGTCGATGATGTTACTGGCTTTAATGAAGTATATGTTGACTGTAATTACAGCGCATCTGTTTATCAAGGTAGCGGTGTAATTAGACCAGGTACCAGCGCAATCGAATCACAAGTTCTTTCTACTGATTCTACGACAAATAGATTGACTTGCACGGATATTTCCAAATTTATTCTTAATGGTCCTGTAACTTTCTTAGGTGTTCTGTTCGGCGGAGTAGTTTCCGAGACCACATACTACGTTAAGTCGATTAGTACAGCTACAGATTCTATAATTATATCTGCGTCAATTGACCCAGTGACTGGTTTAGCCGGCCCGGCATTTGATCTAGTCACTGCATCGGGCGATGCAATGTATGTAAGCATTCAATCTGGTAATGGCCAAGTTTGGACTACTCCTATCATGTATCATAATGGTAATAAACTAGTGTTAGGTGCGACTAATATTGTTATTAGAACACAATCTATTAATAATTCATTAACTACGAATTCAACATTTGGTTTCGTACCGGGCACACGCATCACCTTCTCCAATACAATGTTTGCTGGAATTTCTCCTCAAACAACGTATTACGTCTCGTCTGTTATAAACAATAACGAATTCACTATTTCTGCAACTAATGGTGGCCCTGTTCTACCGTTGCCGGATACAACCGGAGGCGCGATCTTTGTTACTAATGATTATGCGTTTGGAACTCAGCCAAATGGCATCGCTGCAAAAATTATATTTGCATCAGACGCATATACAACTGAAACTGACTACATCGTCTACTCGCTGTTCGGTGAAACTACACCACAGTACGGTTATGCAGTTCCAGAAATTCAATACTTTACTGGTACTGGATCACAAACCGCGTTCACCTTGTCTAACTATGTAGGAGAAAATAACCCTAATAACGCAGTTGTTGAAGTTAATGGTGTTAGAAAAACAGTAACTACTGATTACAGTATTAATCCTAACACCAACGTTATAACATTCACGTCTGCTCCTGTGTCAAATTCGTCTATCTCAGTATTGACATACAACGATACTCAGCAACAGTATCTCACTAGTCAATACGGATTAACTGGAACCACAGTTGCACCAATCCTATCGATTAATACTACACTAAGTCCGATACTAGCAACTACTACTGTCACCGCAACATCGTCTACTGGAAATCTAATTACAGCTACTAGTACCGCTGGTTTTGTTGTAGGACAACAAATTCAGTTCTTTGGCATCGCCCCGCTCGGTGGAATTAAAGTTGATGGTACAATGTATTGGGTTGGATCAATCATCAGTAATACGTTCACTATAAAAGATCAATACGGAGTTGCAGTACCGCTGTCGAATGCATCAGGTACGTTGCTCGCTGAGGTAGGTGGAATTTCTACTACTAGGGTGACTACTACTATTCCACACGGATTCGCTGAAAACTCTCTAGTTAGAATTGACGGTACAGTTGGGTCTATTCAGCTTAACAACAATATTTACTATGCTAGAGTGATCACTGATACTGTATTTGACTTGTATCAGAGTGATGTTTCGGGATACACTGGATATAATCCAACGTTGGGGGCAACTAATTATCCAGTAATCGGCGTATCTACTTATATTTCTGGTGGATATACTTGGTTAACGGGCTCGTTCAACATCACAACTACGACTGCTACTGCAACAACAAGCTCAAACAATACGATCACGGTTGCCTCTACTGCAAATCTGATCGTAAACACTCCAGTTTACTTTAGCGAAAACTACACATTGAATGGCACTGACTTAAGTTTCGGTGGACTAGTATCAGGAACAGAATACTATGTTAGCGAAATAGTTAACGGCACCACATTTGTGGTGTCTGACACATATGATGGTCCATCTAAGACGCTAACGACATCAGGTCCCGCCACTATCAACGTAACACAATGGTCACAACAATACACTGATCGTATCTGGGTAACAGTTAATGGATTGAGAGTACCATCATCTAAGTTAAGAATAAATCCTGCAAATGAGGTCAGTATTCTAGCTGAGATTCAATCAACTGATAAAGTAATTATTACTAGTATGATTGCACACTGGACACCAGAAGAAATGACTTATATGAATTTCGTAGACAAGAATGGAGTAGCATCGGTTTATAGATCAAATACGTTAACTAGAACTTGGTTAACTGAATCTATTCAAGACTTGACTACGGTGATTTACGTTAATGATGTAAACAGCGTTATCCAGGATGTAGTCTTTACTGCAACGGTACCTACTGTATCCGTCGACGGTTACTACTATATTGGATTGCCGGCGGACAAGAGAATTCTCACTGCTGTATCTGTTGTAAATATTTCAACTACACCAAATCAAACTATCAGCAGCAATGATTATGAGGTTGTACTAGTAGATACTGCACCAACACTAAAGATCACTCCAGGAAGCTACATTTCAACTGGCAACACCTTAACTATTAATGTACTTGAAGGAGATATCATCTACGTTAACGGAGAAGCTATTAGATTTAATGCAGTTGATATTGCAAGTAATTCGTTGCTTGGTATTCAACGCGGGGTTAACGGTACTGCTAAACAATCTTATATACCAGCGTACACTGAAGTATTTGGATTATTGACTAGCAACAAGCTAGACGATGTTTACTATAATCAAACTTGGAACTCCTACACCTTCAATACAATAGACGGGGATCCACTACAAATCAGCACTACGACACCTGCATTATTCTTACAAACGGACATCACGTAAATGATAAATAATGAGATGAACGAATATAAGTCAAATAGTGAAGGGAATCAGGCCCGCCCTGAACGCAAGCCTGATGAAGTTAGTGGTTACTATTTTTCCTCTAGCATAAAGATTTTTGATCCAAATTCGAAGGAAGTAATAGTACATAAAAGAGGCGATATATAAGTGGGTATTATCTACATCACAGAAAATTTATACAACAAAGCGCACGGTATTATGCCATGGCGGTATATAGGAAGTGAGCAATACAACAATGATAACTACTTAGGGTCAAGTATTGACCTAAAAAAAGACATAGCAGCGTTAGGTGCAGAAAACTTCAAGAAGATAATACTAGCCGATTTAGGTGACATTGATAACAAAGAGCTTCGCAGAATCGAGTCAATTGAATATTTGCAGCCGAACAATGTCCCCGCGGATGAAACGTACTACAACAACACAGATAAGTATGCGCCGGCCGGCGCACGACTGGGCATGAAGCATACTAAAGTTTTTAAACGAACACAAGCATGGAAAGATAGTAGACGAGGCTACAGGCATACCGATGATGCCAAAGCAAGCATGGCATTGAAAAAAATTGGCACTACAGCAAGCAAACAAACCAAACAGTTAATGTCAGCAGCCCGATCAGGTGAAAACAACCCGAATGCATTGAGTTGGACTATAACCTCCCCCGCCGGTGAAACCTTCAATGTTAAGGGACTTGCTAAGTGGGCAAAGGACAACAACTATAAATACAGAGATATATATCATAATAAAAACGGTTGGACCGCAGTAAAACACGGGGTTGGATTAGGCGGCCGAAAGAAAAGGGATCATATCAGTGGAATTTAACATGAGGGTGTCGGTTAAAGGGCACATTACAATAACTGATGTCACAGAACCGGATAATCACATTGTATTAGTTGACAAAGATAACAGCATTAATTATGAAAACATGTCAGAAGCTATTGCAGACACGCTAAGCAGTCGCGGCTATGGCGAAATCTACCAAATGGCATTTGGTGACGGGGGAGCGTCCGTCGATGAGACTGGTGTAATTACCTATCTTCCACCTAATACTACCGGTCAAAATGCGGCGCTATACAATCAAACTTATGCAAAAATAGTAGATGATACTAGTGTATTCAACCTTGATCCTACTAGAAATAAGATGACGGTGTATCACACTACAGGCAACCTATACACTGATATTTTAGTTCAATGCTTACTTGACTACGGTGAACCATCTGGACAAGCTGCATTTGACAACAGCACTCAAACTACATCCAGTTATGTTTTTGATGAATTAGGTTTACTAGCTAACTACGGTACTGACAGTAGCGGTAATGTAATAACTAAACTACTAACTCACGTAATTTTTCACCCTATACAAAAGTCGCTGAATAGACAGATTCAGATCGACTACACTGTGAGAATTCAGAGCCTAACTAATTTGATAACCATATAAAACAGTATAATTAGGGGACAATAGTGTCGTATACTATTTACAAATCGGACGGAACTTTATTGACGACTATTCCAGATGGTGTCGTCAACATAACCAGCACGCCGCTAAGTCTGCCAGGCCGCAACTACGCAGGTTACGGGCAAGTATTCGACACAAACTATGTACATCAACTAGAAAATTTTGCAAATAGTACTTTACCTGCAAACGCTCTGAGAGGTCAGTTGTGGTTTAATACTACCAATAGCACGCTGTATGTTTGTCCGACTGACGGTGAAACCAATCAAAGCAATTGGATCGCGCTCCTTACCGCTAACAATAGCGGAAATATTAATACAGGAAATTTGAACGCTTCTAGCAACATATATGCAAACAACGCCTCATTAACTAATAATCTTAATTCCAATGTAATATATACCAACTACTTAACCGTAAATGTACAAGCACAGATAGCAAATGCAAATATATCAAATGCAAATATAGCAAATTCTAATCTCACTGGTACTGCAAATATAGTAACATTGCGGACAAATAATATTACTACAGGATCAACATCTACCAATGGTAATATAATCGGTACATGGACTGCAAATGGAACAGGAACTGCTAACGGTGTATCTGGAACTGCACTGTGGGTTACTGGTGGAAATTTAGTAATCAGCGGCCCGGGCTCGCTGGGCATTAGTACTGATAATTATTATTACGCGAACGGAGTACCCATTTCTTTTGCGGGAACCTATTCTAACTCAAATGTTAATTCATATTTACCTACATATACTGGTAATGTTGGCGCACCTAGCGGAGCAACGACTTTCAATGGTGTATCTCTAAATTCGGGATCAAACTTGATTGCAGGTACAATTACGGGCAACTGGACTCTTTCTGCTGGATCAAATATTAATGGTGTGATCGTTTCCGGTGGAAACGTAGTTGGACCAGTAGCGTCTGCGACATCTGCAGGTACAGCGACAACTGCTACGTCAGCGATCACGGCCGGCACTGTTACTACTGCTGCGCAACCTAATATAACTTCTGTAGGTACACTATCATCTCTATCTGTGTTAGGCACGATCACTAGCGGGTCTTGGAACGGTAATATCGTCACACCAAATTACGGTGGTACAGGGTTGGCAGCAACTCCAAGCAATGGTCAGTTGCTTATAGGTAATGGATCTGGCTTCTCGCTTAGTGGGCTTACAGCAGGGTCTGGAGTAACCATCACTAACACGCCGGGCGGAATAACTATTTCGGTTACCGGATCATCTGTTCCTTCAGGTCTCATATCGATGTGGTCCGGTTCTATTGCTTCTATTCCATCTGGGTGGGTCCTTTGTAACGGACAAAACGGAACTCCGGATCTTAGAGATAGGTTTGTGATAGGCGCAGGAGGCTCTTACTCTCCGGGTTCTGCCGGCGGCTCAACTACACTAAGCACTTCGGTATCGGTAAACGGGCACACATTAACCGTAGATGAAATACCCGGTCACCAGCATACCTTCGATACCAATAGCAGTTATACTGGGATTTCGGTTAGCGATTCTGGACACGCACATCCTCTATATAATATAGTTGATAATAATGGTCCGTGGGCAGTCAATAGAGCTTTTGGACAATACAATGGTCAACTAGAAATAATAGACACAGCTACTGGTGTTAGTTATGCAGCCATCAGCACGTCTGACCCTTCACACTATCATAGTGGAACTACCAACAGTACAGGATCAGGCTACGCTCACAATCACACTGCATCAGCTACTACAACCGGTATTCCTCCGTACTACGCATTAGCATTCATAATGAAAACCTAAACGACGCAACACGAATTTTAAGATAAATAAGGATAACGGAGTAACTTAACTATGGCATATACAATCGTAAAAAGTGATGGTACGACTCTCACTACTATCGCTGACGGTACAATCAACACGACTAGTACTAGTCTGGGTTTGCCGGGCCGAAACTATGCAGGATATGGTCAACAATTAGACACAAACTTTGTTCATCAGCTAGAAAATTTTGCATTCAGCCAACCTCCGTCTAATCCCATCAGAGGCCAACTCTGGTTCAACACAGTATCAAATACCCTCTTGGTCTGTCCGGCCGACGGAACTACTAATGCTGCTGCTTGGCTGTCTCTTGCGCAATCAGGTTCAGCCGGTACTACAACGTTTGGCAGTATATCAGTAACTGGCAATGCTGCTGCAAACAACATGGCTGTTACAAACAATCTTACTGCCACGACCGGTACGTTCTTCAATCTAACAGCCACCGCAAACGCAAACGTTGCTAATCTAAACGTATCATCTACTGCAAACATTAGTACTTTGGTGACAACTGCAATCACATCAGGTAGCGCATCTACTAATGGAACACTAACTGGTGTTTGGACCGCAAACGGAACCGGAACTGCAAATGGTGTTGCGGGAACATCGATGTGGGTTACCGGCGGCAACCTAGTGATTACCGGATCTGGAATTGGTATTCGTACTGATAATTATTATTATGCAAACGGTGCATCTATTCCGATCGGCGGCTCATATGGCAATTCTAATGTCGCATCATACTTGCCAACGTATAACGGTGCGATATTAACTACAACTACGCAAGCTACTACATTAACTACTGGAGCAAACACAACCGCCGGAACGCTTACAGGTACCTGGACACTATCATCGGGTTCACAACTACAAGCGACTTACGCTGACTTGGCCGAAAGATTTGCAGCAGACGATGTATATTCTCCAGGTACAGTAGTACAATTAGGCGGAACCAAAGAAATAACAGCAGTGCAGTATGAACTTTCTGAAGATGTATTCGGTGTTATTTCCGATACTGCTGCATATCTAATGAATGCCGGCGCCGGCAATGATACTACTCATCCCCCTGTTGCAGTTTCCGGTAGAGTAGAGGTTAAAGTTACTGGTAAAGTACTAAAAGGACAGCGATTAGTAAGTGCAGGTAACGGTATTGCTCGTGCTGCTCACTCCGGTGAAGCAACCGCATTTAATACTATAGGAAGAGCATTAGCAGATAAAACCACAGATGGCGAAGGTGTTGTAGAAGCTATCGTTATGATTCGATAATAAGGAATAGAGATGACTTACTCACAGTATGGAACTATACAGGCTTCTGACTATAATACCTTTGTAGGGGGCAATCCTACTGGAAACTCGTCATTAAATGCTGTTTGGGCGACCGGATCAGGTTCAGCGGGGTATGGACAAACTGCTCTCGCTAATGTTGCTGTAGGTGCAACTGTAGCAGCATCAGATTGGGCAAACTTAGTCAACAAAACATCTAACTCAGCAAGTCACCAAGGAACATCAATTTCGGCAGTAACGGCACCATCTACTGGTGGTATAGTAACATACCTATCTGGTATTCCCACGAACATAACTTCAATATTTAGCAACAGATTTAACGCCGCATCGCAAGGTAGCACGTCAGCCAATACTGCAACGTATGGATCATCTTGGTCACATGCCATTACTTTTGCACATACAGTTTCATTTGCTAATGGTGACGCTGCTCGGTACTTCTTTAACTCCGGTGGACAAATTAAATTGACAATGAGTCATTCTCCTACCACAACTACTATGGATACGGTATTTCACAATCTAGCATCAAATGTGGGCACTATTGTAATGTCATCCCCCACTTCCGGCACTGTGACAATCGTAGGTGTTAGTTATAACGGCATTACTAAAATAGGTGGTGGAGGCAATTCTCCAACCCTTCTAGCCAACACCGGATATTATGCACTTACTACGTCTAACGCAGCAGTGTTCACTCAAGTTGCAACAGGTGCACCTACTCACTATACAAATACTGATATAGTAGTAAATATCAAGTCAAACGGTACGCAAGGATCAAATGGTGATGTCGGCAACATTATAACTATCTATTCAACATGGGGCGAATTAGCGAATACCGGACTTACTGTTTCTTCTGGTTCAGCTGTCAGTTGTACGGCAGTGGCACCAGAAACAACTTATATAGCCAATACATGGGGCGCTATTACTCTTTCGGGCACCGTAACCGGTTCATAATTATTTTGCATCTATGGCGTCTATCTAAATACTTTAGGAGTATAAGATGGACACTAAGACACTACTTGCTGATGCTAAAGCAAGATTTAACCACAATTCAGCCAAAGCATATCTAGAAGAAAAGTACACAGCTAAACTTATTGTAGCTGCGCAAGGTGGCCTCTGGAAGGCAGATGCAGAAACTATTAGTTTTCTGAGTTCATTTGATACCGAAACCCTGGTTTTAATAGATACCTTTAATAATCCAGTAGAAGTAAATCGTGCTGAATTGCTGAAAACATTGCGTCTCGCATATATAGAAGCCACTATGCAATGGTATGCTGAATGGAAAGCTCTAGAAAGTAACAGATGACGCGAGGTATAATACTCTTTGCCTTCAATTCTATCAAATACAACTACTATGAAATGGCAGAGTTCACAGCTAAAAGAGTAAATCATTTTTTAGGATTGCCAGTTACACTAGTTACTGACGAAGAATCATTGCCAACTAAAACAACCTATGTTTGGGATAAGGTAATTACAGTAACTCCAAATAAAGATAATTTTCGTACATGGGGCCAGTGGATCAACAAAGGCAGGTATCAAGCATATGAGTTGAGTCCATATGATGAAACAATACTACTTGATGTAGACTACGTGGTTAATTCTGACAAGCTACTAAAAACTTTTGAAGTATACGATGACTTTTGTTGTCACAATACTACTAAATTTTTAATGCAGCCAGCTGCACCGCAAGATTATCTCTCTGATTATAGCTATCCAATACTATGGGCTACGGTTATTGCTTTTAAAAAGACCGATAGAGCAAATCAAATCTTTAATACTATTAAAATGATACAGAATAACTACCAACACTATGAAAATATCCATCGATTCGTCGGTGGAACATATCGTAATGACTTTGCATTAACGCTGGCATTAAGAATAGTTAATGGACATTCTAATCCAATCACTGATTATCTTCCATGGAACTTAGTTCATATTGGAAATAACACACAGATATATGCTAACAACGATACTTCGTTAAACACTGAATACACAGTAATGTTTGACAGCACTAAAAACGGTAAGAATAAAAAAGAATACATGCTTATTAAGGATATGGATTTTCACATTCTTGTTAAAGAAATATACATCGATATGATAAAAGGAAAAGATCATGAGTAAACCAATCATTGACGCTGCCACATATGAAGTGGCCAAACAGTATGGTGTGGCTGTAGCCAACTTACATTTAGTAGAACAGTCCCGAGATAAAACGATAGAAGTAGCCACCCGTAGAGCCTTAGTAGAAAAATATCATGAATTATTGATCATGAAAGTGCAAGAATGTATTAAGGATCAAGAAGATGAACTAGACGATCAAACTAGAGTATTTGAAAAATTCGGAATTTCTTTCTAATGAATAGAGGATTTGTGATTATGGCACAGGGTGACAAATATGTCACATGTGCTAAAGCATTGGAAGCAAGCATTAAACTAACGATGCCCGATACCAACGTGACCATAATCACAACTGACATGTTGCCATATGGAGATCAGGCACCAAATACGAATTGGAAACTGCAAAACGATTGGCAAGTATACGACGCCTCTCCGTATGAGTACACCATCAAGTTGGAAGCTGATATGTACATTCCGCAATCGATTGATTACTGGTGGGACGTTCTTAAGGAACGTGATGTTGTAGTATCTACTCATGTCAGAAATTTCAAGCAAGAAATATCTGATGTTACTTACTATCGTAAGTTTATCGTTGACAACAATCTTCCTGACTGTTACAATGCGATCACATATTTTAGAAAATCGGATTTGGCTAAACAGTTTTTTGATATAGTACGAAAAGTCTTTGAAAATTGGGACGAAATTCGTGGCACTTTAAAGTGCAACGTTGATGAACCTGCTACCACAGACTGGGTATATGCGATTGCATGTCATGTGATAGGCGCGGAGAAAACTACTTTGCCTCAGTTCAAGCCTTATGGGATGGTGCACATGAAGCAGTTCATCAACGGACTATTTACAGACAACTGGACAGATACTCTAATATATGAGATTCTACCACATACATTTAGAATCAACACTATCGCACAGATGTATCCAGTTCACTATTATAATAAAGAATTCGCTAATACTATATTAGAGAATATAAAATGAACGAAGAACATATAATCATCTGGGAGCCGCCGGTAATAGTTCCTCCTACGTTTAGATTATACTATGATGATAGGGGAAAGGTACTGTTCTATACATGTGAAAAGCCTGAAGGTAACTTCATAGAAATCGATGCTCAAACGTATGCAGAATGCCGACATGATTTAAGAGTAATCGATGGTAAGTTAGTTAGACAAGGTGCTACTACAGTTTCACGATTGCGCAAGAGTGACAAAGGAACGCTGTGCGAGCAAGAAGATATGAGTATTATTACGACTGACAATGACGGACAATATTGGGAATTAGAAACATATGAACTCTAAAGAATTAGACATCAAACCTGGAATGAAGATTAAATTTGATGGACCATGGTGGAATAATAAAGATATACACTATACTGTAGTAGAAGCATCCTGGTATAACAAAGAAAAGGAATCTACCGCAGTACAACTCAAGCTTGAGGAAATTGATCATATTACAGTTGTTTCTAGAAACGGTATAAAGATTGTATGAGTGACATAGTAGACATTGCCGACTTAGACGTAATCTACTTAAGTTACGATGAACCCCAGAAAGAGGAATTCTGGCTCAAGATTAAGAACATGGTTCCGTGGGCCAAGAGAGTCGATGGAGTAAAGGGCAGCGATGCGGCACACAAGGCAGCAGCAGAAGCTTCCGACACTGAACGCTTCATTCTAATTGACGGTGACAATCTTCCTAACGAAGACTTCTTCAACATTCAGTTAGATTTTACAGATAAGGATCCTAGCTACAAGTTAGCACAATATCGTTGGCGAGCTATTAATGCTATTAACGGTCTTCGTTACGGTAACGGTGGTATCTCTAGCTGGACTAAGACATATGTAGCGAACATGCACACACATGAAAGTTCAGACGGTGATCCAACCACTACGGTAGATTTCTGCATGGATTCCAGTAACAATCTGTATTGGGCAATGCACGACTGTTATTCAGTAACTTACCCAAACTATACCCCTTTCCAAGCCTGGAGAGCCGGATTTAGGGAGGGCGTAAAGATGGTTCTCGATAAGGGTGCAAAGCCCAGCATTGATGATTTTAAAGCTAGAGTGTCAAGTCGCAATCTAAACAATCTGACAATCTGGCACAACGTAGGTGCGGACGTAGAGAATGGTTATTGGGCAATATACGGTGCTCGGCTCGGAACGCAGATGACGATGCTGACTGACTGGGATCACACCAATGTCATGTGGTTCGACAACTTTCCTGAGTTATGGGACAAGCACAAGAATAATCCGCATCATTACGCAGAAGTTATCGGAGAAGAACTTCAAGACAAGTTGGATTTGCCAATCTGTACGCTAAGTGCAGACCAAAGTAAGTTCTTCAAGAGACATTATAATGCAGATAAGTATAATTTAGGTCCTTTAGTTAAAGAGATGGACGTGATTCGTAAAATTGAAGGATGGTAAAATATGTCAAATAATGGTTATCAACAACATTTAGAAAATGTTAAAAATGAACTAGATTCTGTTAGCAAAACATTCTGTGCTGCTAAGTGGAAACAAGTAACTATGCATCTACAAAATGGACACACGCATAGTTGCCACCATCCTAAAACGCATCATGTTCCTGTACAAGAAATTCAAATAAATCCTACTGCACTGCACAATAGTAATTATAAAAAATTACAAAGGAAGATGATGCTTGAAGGTGAGCGTCCAGCAGAATGTGATTATTGCTGGCGAGTAGAGGATCAAGGTGATAGCCATAGTGACAGAATATACAAGAGTGCAGATAAATGGGCTAATCCTTTTATACAGGATATCGCCAATAAGCCATGGGATGATGATGTTGATCCAAGCTATGTAGAAGTAAGCTTTGGTAATGTATGCAATTTCAAATGCAGTTATTGTGCACCTCATATCAGTAGTCAATGGATGGAAGAGATCGAACGGTTCGGACCTTATCCTACCACAGATAGGTTCAATAATCTAGATTGGTTGAAAAGCCAAAATATGATGCCTATTCTCAATAGAGAAGAAAATCCATATGTAGAGGCTTTCTGGAAGTGGTGGCCAAAGATGTATAATAGTCTACAGCACTTCAGAATTACCGGAGGCGAGCCGCTACTAAACAAGAACACCTTCAAGGTGCTGGATTATATCATCGATAACCCTAATCCAAATCTAGAAGTTGCCATCAATACGAACATGAATGTTCCTGATGATATTTTCAATAGGTTCTTAGAAAAGATCAAGATAATATCTGAAGAAAAAAAACTGAAAAACATCAAGATATTCACAAGTGCTGAAGCACACGGTAAACAGAGTGAGTATATCAGGTTTGGCATGAACTATGAGCGTTGGCTAACTAATATTCATAAGACTTATAGAGAAGTTCCGGGTATACAGTTTACTATCATGAGTACCTATAACTTTCTAAGTATAACTTCATATATTCCATTCCTCAAGGATATCTTAGATATCAAGAAAGAATATCATCGTTGGGATGATGTAAGAACTCCTATGCTATTAGATATTCCTTATCTTAGATTTCCAACTCATCAGGCAGTATTCATCATAGAGCCTGAACAACTTCAGATGATCTACGATCAGGTGACATTCATTTATCAAAACATAGAAAACAAAAACTGGTACGGTACTGCAAATCGCGGCTTTTTTGAACATGAGGCTGACAAGTTAAAACGAATCTATAACCTCACTAAAGATGATGTGGTTAATGAATGGACAAACACGAATCGCAAGAACTTCATCACTTTCGTTGATGAGCATGACACGCGCCGTGGTACGAATTTCTTAGAAACATTCCCTGAATATGAGAATGTTTATTATAAGTGGAAGAATATGTGATGCGTGTAGCACTATGCATAAGTGGTCAGCCGAGGACATGGAAAAAGACATATTCAAATTGGATAGAACATTTGTTACCTAATGTAGAGAAAGATATTTTCTTTCATCTATGGGATTATAATACTTTACCTACGATAGTATTACAGTCTGGTGTCCGTTCCCTCAAAGACGTACATATCACTGAAGAAGAAAAACAAGATATCATAGATACATATCAGCCAAAGAAATACAAGTTTGATAATAGAAATGTCAATCCAACACTGTTCGACAAAGATCCTAGTATACTAACTGAGTATGTGAATAATCCGATAGGATGGTGGTGTAGAAGCCAGTATTATAGTATATATTATGCTGCTAATCTAAAACGACAATATGAGATCGAACACAACTTCGAATATGATGTTGTGTTTAGGATGCGGACTGATCTATACTTCATGGAAAATCTAAACATGCCCCGTGAAGTTCGTCCCAACTGTTTATATTCTAAGAGCAACGGATACGTGGATAATGTAGAATCATTTATGATCGGTGACACGTTTCATTTTGCTGATAGCTATACGTATGACCAAGCAGCAGAATTTATTCATTCATTGCAGTTTATCGATAGTAATCATGTGGTGCCCCCGCACATACAATGTCCCCCGCCGGCGCCGGAAGTTGCACTATATCCTTTTTTATGTGCTAGTGGAATAAAAAACGTCAGTTGTCCTCAGAGTATAAAGATATTGAGAAGCCAAGAATATCTTGATATCAAGAAAGAGTTAGCATCATATGAAGTCATATAAAATAGCAGTGTGTCTGAGCGGAGAGCCTCGCACATGGAACCATTGTAGCGAGAATATACTTGAATTTTTCAAGAGTGATATCCATGACATAAAGTTTTTTGGACACACGTGGACAGACAGTGAATACACGAAAGAACATAGATTTTATGGTATAGAGAAATGTGAATCTTATCCTAAGGACGAGCTATACCAGAATATGATATCAGCTATAAACTACGAAAAATTATTGATCGAAGATAAAACTGTAATCGATGTCACTCCGATACCAAGCGTATTAAGTTTTGATGAATGTACTTTTGGTATGAAAGTAGCAGCTAACCTAGCTAAACCTACAGTATACGTTCACATGAGCTACAGTATCATGCAGGCTAACTGGCTCAAAACTATGTATGAAATAGAAAATGACATGCGTTTTGATCTAGTTGTCAGAGCAAGGCATGATAGTTATTATACACCGGGTACAAAGTTTGAGGATTACTTACCAGGTAGAATAGAACCAACTGCAATATATGGTTCGACAAATACATTCCCGATGGAATATTGGCAGAATCATTTTACTGATGTGTTATTCTTCGGTTCAAGTAGGGTGATGAATACTGTTTGTGATTTTTATAGATACTATAGTACAGGTAAATTCTGGGAATTATTAGATGCTAACTGGAATGATCCTTATATAAAAATATGCGGATATAATGTCTGCTTATATAAATGGCTTATGCTAAAGAATATAAGAGTACAAGAAACAAACCTAATATTTAACACTTATATATTTAGGAAAAAGGCAGCAGAATTGTATAGTTTACCGCAAGACGCAGATGCAATACTACAAGTAGAAAGAAATCTATTCAGATGAAGATTGCTGTGTGTTTCAGTGGATTGATCAGAACAGGGATAAACTGTTATGTTAACATCACCCGTTACTTAGGAGATATGCTGCCGGATTGTGATTTTTTCCTGCACACCTGGGATTATGAAACTAATAAACCGTTTGCTAGAACACATTGGAATAATATTCGATTTATTCAACGCCCGGATGAAGCCTTATCTCAAGAAAAATTACAGAAATTTATCGAATTATATAATCCGATAAGATACAAAGTAGATAGTTATTCAGAGTTCATGAATAGTCATATGACTAATAACCAATTTCCTATAGTATGGCATACTCTTTGTAGAAGCTTTGAGCTTTAAAGGCAGTACGAGATAGAGAACAATTTTAAATATGATGTAGTCATAAAGATCCGTCCTGATGTTATATTTCCTACAGCTAAAAACTTTGGAAGTGAGCTATCTAACATAGACTTATCCAAATCGACGATTTATAGTGACCCGCACTGTGATAATATATTAGCTGATGTTTTTTGGGTTACAAACAGCAATGTTGCTGATATTATGATTGATCTGGTCAAAGAGCCTGGACACTCAGTGCATGATTCATCTGCTGCATTAAACAGATTTTTACAAAATAGGGGAATTATAAATCAACCATTGAGCAAAACTAATTTAGTTTGTTACACGATATATCGTTATGAGTCTTATATGTTTGATCCTATGACAAATTTTCGTGAGTGTTTTATGAATGATTTAATACATTATAGTTCTATATCAGAAGAAGAAATATATAAGGTTTTTCGGGATAACAATGAGAATAAATTATACGGAACAATAAGATGATTGATTTTTTATATGCTAACGGATGTAGCTGGACAGCAGGAAACGGTATCGATGATGATCCGAGCTTATCAAACATACCATTAATAGAAAGATGGAACTATTTTTTGAAATGTGCCTGGCCGTCGGTAGTCGCAGAAAAGTTTGGAGTTGATCATATAAATGAAGCTCTTGGTGCAGGAAGCAATGCACGTATGGTTAGAACTACATGTGACTTTCTACGAAAGTATCCTAAAGAAAAATATAGTTCATTAGTAGTTATGTTAGGCTGGACAACTGTAGATAGGAGTGAAGTCTATTTACACGAAGGACAGAAAGAGGGGTGGTGTATGTTTAATGCTACGCAGCCGGTAAGTTCGCATGATGTACTCTTTAGACCTGACTTTAGTAATGATTATTTAAAACTTATTGATGACTGGCAGAAAGACTATATTTTGAATGTATATTCACTTCGTGCCAATTACATCAGATTTTTTCAAGAAATGTATATTATGAAAAATCTATTAGAAAACTTAGGTGTAAAGTACTTGTTTTTTAGTAGTCTGCCGTGGCGAACAGTATGGTTACCGGAATATAAAAAAATTAATATATCAAAACAATTTGAACAAGAAATTTCAGTATTGCAGAAACCATGCATTCTGAATACACGTTCATGTGATGAATCATTAAATGTGATGAGTCTTTTTTGCGTAGCTAATCAAATTCCAATGGCTGCTGATCATCATACTATGATAGAAGGTCACAGAAGATGGGCAGAGCATTTATATCAGGAGTTTAATAACATCTATGAATAAAGAAAAGATCGTGGTGTGCGGTGATAGTTTCAATGTCGGCATTGGACTAGTTGATATGGAAAAACAACGGTATGGTCAACTTGTCGCAGATAAGTTAGAATATGATTTGGTCGTATTAGCTAGGGGCAGTGCGTCTAATTATGCAGTATTCCTCCAAGGTGTATATGCTAGTAAGATGCTGTCCAAACCAAAGTGCGTTATTTTATGTGTAACTAGTTATGATAGGATCGAATGGTTAGAAGACGAATTTCAAAAGCATATAACATTAGACCTATCACATTTGAACTACCATCAGTATCCGCCGCATCATCATGCACAACCGCATCATGATCGACCGTTAGATTTTTATCTAAAAGATGATGCAAGCTATAATCCAAAGTTGCTCACTGAGCAGGTCGGGGCGATACCTGATTATCTACAGACATTAGAAAAACAAAAGAAAATGCCTAGCGATTATTACCAACGTCTACATTCACAATCACCTGAAAAACTAAAAATGTTATTAGAACATTATCTAACTGTTTGGTCTAACAATAATATCAAATCTGATTATGATAGAGGGTTGATACTGTCTGCATACACTAGAATAACAAACAGTGATATACATTGCTTAGTGCTTGCAAGTGACGATAAGTTCGATGATCTGATACCTAAAAAAGATTTGATACATCATAATTGGGGAGAGCTGACTCTACAATATCCTGATACTATAGGAAGTCAGCATGCAGATTATCCAGCACATGAATATACTGCACAGTTGATAATTGAAAGGTTATTAGAGAATGGCTACACCTGATGAATTGATTTTGATAACGAACGGTGATAGCTGGACGTTCGGGTGTGAGATAGTAGATCCTGCTTTAGTACAAAAACATCCAGGTAATCATCTGACTACTATCGACTATCTTCCTAAGAATGATAGTTATAGATTACCGCGGATATGGCCAACTAAGCTAGCAGAACTATTGAGATGTCGTGTGATAAACCTAGCTGAACCCGGAGATGATAATGCTAGTATCTTAGCTAGGACGCAAGAATATGTTTTGCACCTACTAAACCAAGGTATAAACCCGGATCGTCTGTTTATCATAGTAGGTTGGACTACGCCGGAACGCAGAGATTTTTGGTACAAGAGTGATGATGACAAAGAAAGCTACAAGTTTAGGCTCAATCCGCACATGACTGATCATAAACAAAAACCATTAGCCAATCTTACTAAAACATATGTATTGAATTTTTGGAATCCTGAAGAATACATTACTAGGTATATTACTACAATATTGAACTTCCAGAATTTTTGCCTAACGAATAAAATCAGATTCTTAAACTTCAATGCTTTTTATAGATTGAATCAGATTAATATCGATCAGTGGCAAGACATCAATGTTGAAGAACAGATAAACTCTTTAGGTTTAGGTAATATCAGTATATCAGATGATGATGTCCGTATCATTCATAAAATAAACTATAACACTATATGGAAAACGATAGATAGTATTAGGTACTATAACAAAGACATCACTAATAATTCATTCAAGACATATGTAGATGAAAACTGCGGAGAAGCTGGATATACTGGCTGGCATCCAAATGAACTAGGTCATACTGTTTGGGCTGATGAATTATTAAAATACATACAAGATCATGAGTTACTAAATATTTGACATGAGTATAAATGAAATCAAAACTGTAGTCAAGCACTGGGGTCATGAAGTCTGGATAGCAGATGGTGTCAGGACACCATATGCACTAAAGCGTATATTCTTCAAGGCTGGCAATAGAACAAGCTTGCAAGTACATCAACAAAAATTCGAAACCAACTATGTTTTTTCCGGTACAGGAACATTGTACATAAGCAAAGAAAAATTTGATGTAGAACATTTTCTATCTAACCCGATGACCGCAGAAGAAGTTTCTGAATACGAATCAACGTTTGATATCATTCGACTTGAACCTGGAGTATCATTCGACGTTCATCCGGGCTATGTTCACCGTGTCGTTGCTATTACAGACCTTGAATTCTTTGAAGCAAGTACAACAGAACTTGATGATGTGATAAGGCTTCAGGATGATCAAAATAGAACGCACGGTAGAATACAGCATGAGCACCGTTAACACAGTAGTTATACCTACAGCCGGTATAGGCTCTAGGATGGGCAATCTGACTAAGAATCTAAACAAAGCACTGTTGCCCTACAAGAATAAACCGTTTCTATCACACATAATAGATCAGTTTCCCAAAGACACGCACTTCATCATTCCTGTTGGTTATCTGAGCCAGCAGGTTAAAGACTATTGCACAGTAGCACATGATGATGTAAATATCACATTTGTTGATATCGATGACTATACCTCTAGTCGGAGTGGTACTGCCTACACACTGAAAAAATGTACTAACCTATTAGATAAACCATTCTGGTACATACCGTGTGACACTTATTTCGATACAGACTTGATATCAGAGATCAAAGATACAAGTAAAAACTACTATTTCACTAAACAGGTAAGTGAAGATTTATCTGACCTATACACTATGTTCAAATTAGACAACTTGACGATCACTGATATGGTGTTTAAAGAACACTGCCCTGCTGATTATGTTGCTTTTACTGGCGTGATGTATCTAGGTGATCATGTAGATTTCATCACCCGGTTAACCGAACTAAACAATAATGAGTTTATCTTTGTTATAGAAAAAGGTGAGTCTATTGTTAACCTAGACAGTTGGATCGATTTTGGCAATATAGAGAGTTATGCGAATGCAGTTAATAGCAGCCAAAAATTTGACTTTAGTAAAGAAGATGAGATCACCTACATAACCGATTCTAAAGTTATCAAATGGTGGGCGAATAAAACTATCACTGAGAACAAATATAAACGAACGCTAGATCATGATGGAATATATCCCGACAATTGCAAGATTGTTGGCAACTATCTAGCATACGATTGGTATTCAGGAAAAACATTATACCAACACAATGATGTTGAGCATTTCAATAGTCTATTGAATTGGTTAGACAATAATGTCTGGCACCGGGCTGATGTTGACATCAAAGATGAATGCATAGAATTTTATAAAAATAAGACATTAGGTAGGATCGAAAAATACTTGACCAAGTATAACACACAAGAAAAGGTTAGCAGTATTAACGGTGTTGACGTAAAGGACTATGCATATTACCTAAACAACATCGACTATTCTTATCTTACTGAGACAGTGCAAGCATCTTATATACACGGTGATTTGCAGTTTGATAATATCGTAATAGGTAAAGACTTCAAGCTCATCGATTGGCGCCCTGATTTTGCAGGTAATACCAACACCGGCGACATATATTATGACTTAGCAAAACTCGCCGGCGGATTCATCATAAATTATAGTAAGATCAAAGAGAACAACTTCAAGGTTGATATTAAAAACAATCATGTTACTTTAGAGATTCCTTATATAGATAACCACGAACAGTATTTCACCCTATTAAAAAAGTTTGTGAATGAAAAACAGTTAGAGTGGAAGAAAGTGGAATTATTGATTCCTATTATATTTTGGAATATGTCTCCATTACATACTAGTCCCTTCGACAAATTTCTCTGGTACTTAGGTATAAAATTGTTCCAAGAGTATGAAACTAAATACTCTAGCAATGAAGCAGTTTTATAGTCTAAGTCAATATCCTGGCAAAACCGGAACTTATTACTACAATTTGTTTTTTGATAAGTTTGGCATTGACGCAACCTATACGGCTTTAGCTTGTAATCCAAACGAGTTCGAAGATACTTTCAAGCACTTAACAAGCGATCATACTACATATGGTATTAGCGTGAGTATGCCATATAAGAACACTGTAACTTATCTGTGTGATAATCTAGATAGTCTAGCACATAAGTATGGTATTTGCAATACCATAGCTGTGAATAATGGACATACCGTTGGCTACAATTGTGACATATACGGATTGATGGGTATCATATCTGAGATTTCAATCGATGATAAGATTTTGATACTAGGTGACGGATCGATAGGACAGATGTTCTATCATTATCTCATCGAAAACGATTATATGAATGTCAATATGTATAGCAGAAAAAACAACAACTGGCATGACAGACATGAACCGGCTGACATTATAATCAATTGTACTAGTTTAGGGACGAGTGAAGAGGCATCACCATTGCTATCAGTTCCTGATAAAACAAGATGCGTAATTGATCTAGCACTACGTAAAACTATTTTATATGAACAAAGTTTGCAGAGTCAAGTAAAGTATATAAGTGGTCTGAGTTTTTATGCCCATCAATTTCTAAAGCAGTTTGAGATATATACTGGTATGCATATCACGATTGATCAATTTAACGAGGCTACAGGAAATGATTATAGATAAACTCATTATCGATGTTGATGGTGTATTAACATCCGGACACATGCTGTACAACAATTTAGGCAAAACTTTTAAAGTTTTCGGACCGCATGACAGAGATGGTCTCAAGCTGATCAGTAAGTATATAAATGATATCACTTTTATTACTGCGGATAAGACTGGATTTGACATCACTTACGCAAGAATTGTCACTGATTGGAAGTATCGGGATGATCAGTTAGTCTTAGTTCCGGAAGAATCTAGACTAGAATGGTTTATAGAAAATTGTAATTTCAACACAACCGCATATATCGCAGATGGATATCATGATGCTGTTATATTAAAAAAAGTAGCTCTAGGCATCGCACCTAAGAGTGCTAGAATTGAAGCGAGAACTAGTGCTAAGTATGTGACACCGAGTGATGCTGCTAGCGGCGCAGTTCTTGATGCATGTTTATATATTGAAAAGATGATCAAAGGTTGGTGGTGGCGCCAACTATAATCTATATGAAAGAATGATCGATGGACTTGAAACGATTTAATTTAGGTATAGGTCCGATGAGCAAAGAAATAGTTGAGCTATGTCTCAGCTATAGTCATCAGAACGACTATCCACTAATGATTATTGCTAGTCGCAATCAAGTAGACTATGATAGTGGCTATGCTATGAACACTAAAGAACTATCTGACCTAGTATTCAATAGTGAGTATTATGACCGAGATAGAATATTGCTGTGTAGAGACCACTGCGGACCTTACTTTAGTGATGCAGACAAAAATCTAGACCTCGAAACGGTAATAGAACGATGCATGAATACGATCAAAGCTGATGTCGATGCAAAATTCTACCTAATTCATATTGACGTGAGCAGAGTCGAGACTGACAAACAACGTGCTGTTGCAGAAAAGTTGTTTTCTTATGCTATGGCATTGAATCCGAAAATTATGTTTGAATTCGGTACCGAAGACAACACTGGTAATACGACAGAAACCTTGAACATGTTGAATATGCAACTAGAGTATGTCAAGCCTTGGCAAAATAATATATGTTATATTGTTTCCCAGACTGGAAGCTTGACTAAACAAACTCAAGTAGGTACGTTCAATGTAGAACAAACACAAAAACTGATAAATGTAATACATCAGAATGGTTACATGTTCAAAGAACACAACGCTGACTACCTTACAGTTGACCAAGTAAAGTTACGTAAAAATACAGGAGTGGATGCATTAAATATTGCTCCGCAACTCGGTACTGTAGCTAGTAGTGTGTTATATACATTGGGTTTGGGTACAAAAGAATTAACTAAGTTCATTGATGTTGTGATAGAATCAGGATATTATAAAAAATGGTGTACGGTTGATGTAGATAATGACAAAGACCGCTTTATCAGTTCAGCACACTATCTATTCGAACATCCATGTTGTAAAGAATTAAAACAAGTAATAGATATGCGAGAATATAAAGCACTATTACAAGACCGATTGTTTTCTATTTTAGATGAATATAGATTAGGATACCATTAATAGATTTAATGATAAGGGAATAACAATGCATTTTATAAGAACATTAATCAATAAGATTAAACGTGAGATTCTATATAGAAAAAGGATTAAAGAACTAAGAAAAAGAGATCCCTTTATATACAAATAATAGCATGAATTATGTAGGTGTCAGTTGCGGGTTTCACGACGCTGGATTGAGTGTCATTGATGATGCTGGCAATATCCTATACGCCGGCCACAGTGAACGATACAGTAAGAAGAAGCATGACGCTGATCTTTGTTTAGGCTTATTAAAAGATGCCCACAAATATATAGATGGGCATTATGAGCTTCATTATTATGAGAAGCCTTGGTTAAAGGTAATCCGCCAGCTCAGAGCTGGACAGAAGTTAGGACCTTTCTCTGCAAAGGATGTCATCGGTAAAAACATGATGGTTCGTTTTAGCCATGACGGAGAAGTGAAAACACACAATCATCACTTATCTCATGCTGCTGCTGGTTTTCAAACTAGTCCATTTGACCATGCTACTGTAGTCATTATTGATGCTATCGGCGAGTTAGATACGATTACTATCTGGGATGCGTATTATGATGATAACGGTAGAGCCGTATATAAGAGGCTTTGGGGAAAGCAATATCCAGATTCTATCGGTTTATTCTATTCTGCTATGACTGCGAAAGTAGGACTGAAGCCATTAGATGAAGAATATATTCTTATGGGAATGGCTGCTTACGGTAAACCTATTCATGTTAATACGATTCAAAAAGCGTTGATTCATAATAGTGGTACATTATCTTTCAAAGAAAATCTACATACCGGGGTGAGAGATGATTTCCTCAAAGATGCTGATAATATGGATATAGCTTCATCTACTCAAGAACTTACTGAAAGTTTGATACACCATGTCATAGCAAAAGCTATTAATATCGGTAAAAGTCATAATCTTGTTTTTGGTGGAGGAGTCGCACTCAACTGTGCAGCAAATCGTAATCTAGGCGGATACTTCGATAACATCTGGATCATGCCTAATCCGGGTGATGCAGGAAACTCATTGGGTGCTGCTGCATTAGGTTATGGAAAACGAGTAAATTGGGTCGATGCCTTTTTAGGATATAATATAAAAGGCAAATATCCTATTAACAATGTAATTAACCAATTGTATACTAAGAAGATGGTTGGTGTTGCTAGCGGACGAGCCGAATTCGGTCCTAGAGCATTAGGCAATCGTTCACTATTAGCAGATCCACGCGGCCCTGATATAAAGGATACAGTAAATGAAATCAAGCGAAGACAGCAGTTCAGACCCTTTGCGCCGGTCATTCTGGAGGAACTATGTGGCGATTATTTTAATATGCCTTGCGGTTGGAACAACAGTAGGTATATGCAAGTCATCGCTCCTTGTAGGGCTCCTGACTTATTTCCTGCTATCGTTCACGCTGACGGGACTTCTCGTGTACAGACAGTACCGAAAGACGGTTCGGGAATCAGAAGACTCTTAGAACGTTGGTATAATGAGACACGCTGTCCAATGCTACTTAATACATCCCTAAATATTAGAGGTGAGCCTATGGTAAATGACCGGGCAGATGCTGATCGGTTCCAGCTACTATATGGGGTAAAAGTCTGCTCTTAAAGCATAAATAGATGTGAGTCGCGGGACTGCAATCCCCACTCACTCTAATGCTAGAAGGAGCTATCAGCATGTCTATTTATCGTAAAATTTACGAACAGAATTTTGGTCCCATACCCAAAGACGGTGACGGAAGAAGTTGCGATGTTCATCATATAGATGGTAACCGCAATAATAATGTACCGGAAAATTTAATCGCATTGTCTATACAAGATCATTACGATATTCATTATCAGCAAGGAGATTATGGTGCATGTTGGCTCATTTCAAGAAAGCTACGGTTGACGCCAGAGGAACTATCAGACCTCGCCAAATTAACCGGCGCCAACCGCATCGCAAACGGCACACATCACTTTTTAAAAAGGCCAGATGGGTCATCGTTAGGAAAAGACAGTGTACTCAGACAAACTGAAAACGGGACGAATGCTTTCTCTGGAGGAGAAGTTCAAAGAAAATCTAACGCTAAGCGAGTGAGGGAAGGAACTCACCATTTTCTTAGTGGTGATATACAAAGAAGAACTCAACAAAGGTTGGTGGAGAACGGGACTCATCATTTAATGGGGAACGGAGAATTTCAACGAAATGTTCAGAAAACATTGTTAGAGAATGGAACTCACCACTTTCTTACGAATCATCCAAATAAAATTCAGGTAACTTGTCCGCATTGCAACAAAACTGGCGGAAAAACTAACATGCATCGATACCATTTCGATAAGTGTAGGGTCTTAAAATAATATGACATACTGTAATTAGTGTAAATATTGTTATGGCAATTAGAGAAGTATTCTACTCCGGTTCCAAACCCAATGTCCATCCAAGAGAAAAATTTGCTGAATCACTAGAAGATGCTAGGAATCAGTGTACGACTGAGCATTTTTGGATTATCAACGAGTTTTGTGACTACCGTAAATTTGATTGGGACTTTGATTTCGAGCTATTACCTGACGAAGATATTTGGGCAGAGGCACACGACAATGTATGGCCTAGCCAACATCAAAAAGATAGTGGTACATGGCTGTGTCCTAAGGTAGCCGGTGATTATACTATCTATCGAACCGATGTTCCCCCAATTCAACGCAAGAATGAAATCAATGATTTTTGGATTATAGATCCGGCCCTGGATAAATCTAGGTTTGACTTTTCTTGGCACCCAGATCCTACGTCTCCTCCATACATATATCAATTCGGTACTCTGCTCGATGAAAACGACGGACCCAGATACGTCACTCCCTATAATGACGGAACCATAGTACATCTAGAACGCAAGGAGGTCATACTAGAAGACCTAGAGTTTTCGAAGTACTACATCACTACTACATTGGAAGATTTAATCAACGACCACACTAATGAAATCTTTTGGGCATTGAATCCTGAAATTGATTATTCTGGGTTTGACTTTAAATGGGTCCCTGACAGTAAGAACGTATATCACATAAATGCATTTGGTACGAAAGACAATATAAACTCCCAGACTTACTTTGTTAATGGTAAGATGTGGGCACGTGGTTATCGGGACATTAACTACATTGAGGATAAGGTACTAGATGTACGAACCAAGATCGATATTTTCTTTGTCGATAAAGGAAATCCTCAGGCACAAGAACGCTTTCAGCAATTATCTGAGCGTATGGGCAACGTAACTAAAACTAGATATCTGAACAGCTGGGTTGACACGATCAATCGTTGTGTGACTAAATCAACTACCAATCTATGTTGGATTCTCAATAGTGAATTAGACTATTCGTCATTTGAGTTTGATTTCTATCCTAGCCCATGGCAGATGAACTTAGTTCATGTGTTTGGAACTCAGTGGTCACACTGGGGAACAACCTTTATGGTTAACAAAAATACATTTGCTGATGATACCAAATATATAAAAGTCATTGAGCATTTGCCTAATATAAATTTTGTAAAACGATCACCTGCTAAGGCAGTTGATTGTCTTTATGCTATAGTAATCATCGACCATGGTAACGGTGTTGATACAGTAAAAGATGATCTACTCAGTAAAAATCTGAGCGAAAGAAACATCATTGCTGTGAAATATGATACCAATTATCTAAAAACATTCAAGGAGGTACTCAGTAAATTAGATGTCAATCGTGAACATTATGTATGGATTTGTAGTAGCGTGTGTGATTATAGCAGATTTGATTTTAGCTATATCTGCGATCCGTACACCAAAGAACAACTCCACGTCTTCCCGAGCGGTAATCAAAAATTAGGAGACACGTTTCTAGTAAACGTCAACAAGCTGCGCAAATTGATAGCAGATATGCATCGTCTAGAAGACTATGAAAAGATTAATTATAATCAACATCAAGTTGTCTCAAGATTGATGACACCCACAACTATCGAAGGTGCATATTTTCCAAATGAAACACATATGGATTATGCTAGAAATTATGAATGGGATTTTCCTTATGTAACTCTAGTAACTGAAGAAAACTGGGATATGGATCCTGAAATTGATCCCGAACCTATGTGTCTTTGGTCACCCGAACAGAAAGCAATCATTATTTCTAGTACAGGTGCAACTAGAGTTACGATTCCTCGCGAGGCTAAAAACTATGTCAAAAGTGAACTGTATGATTACCCGTATATAAAGCGAGCAAAAAAACTAACCAAATCTAAACCGATGGACATAGTGTATCTCAGTAACGGTGAAGCCGGGGCCGAAAAAAACTGGGAGCATCTACTTCAAATTACTAAAAACATACCAAATAGGGTAGTCAGAGTGGATGGAGTTAATGGTCGAGTTGCTGCATATCATGCTGCTGCCGAAGCCAGCGAGACACCATGGTTATTTACGGTATTCGCTAAGTTACACATCAATTCTAATTTTGATTGGTCATGGCAACCAGATCGAATGCAAGCACCTAAGCATTATATCTTTCATGCGAAGAATCCGGTCAATGGATTGATCTACGGTCACCAAGCGATGATCGCGTATAATAAGCAATTAGTGCTAGAGAATGACGGTTATGGACTAGACTTTACGTTGGATGACCTGCACGAAGTTGTTCCACTCATGTCCGGTACTGCAAACTATAACACTGATCCGTTCTCTACTTGGCGTACCGCATTCCGTGAAGTGGTCAAATTGAAGGCCGAAGATACCGACATTGCCCGAGAGCGATTAGAAGCTTGGCTTACTAAAGCTGAAGGTGATTTTGCAGAATATAGCATCAAGGGTGCAAAAGACGCAGAAGCCTATTACGATGAAGTTGATGGCGATTTTGATGCACTGCGATTGAGCTACGAGTGGGAATGGTTAAAATCACGCTTCGTGCAAAAATACGGTTGACATGCAATGTCATATATGATTAAATAGTATTTGTTCGTTGATACGGACTTAAAACCGGGGAAGACAGGGGTGCGATTCCCCTCGCCTCCACCAGTAAACACACGATAACAGGACGCTGGCTCTGTGAAGCGGGATATCGGGGTAGCTGCCGAGAAGACGGGGAGAGCATCGTGTGTTTTCTTATGGGGGCGTATAGTATCGATTCACGGCTAGTAGGAAAGTGGAGAACACGGTAAGAAACGACCGTCAATCAGTTCAAATTACTAAATGCAAACGAAAATGATGCATATGAAGGCCTTGCGTTAGCCGCATAAGTCTTTTGGGCTTTGCTAGTTGAGCCTCGAAACAGAATCAACTAGCACCTATAAAACCTTTAAATATGATATATCGTCCTATAGGTCATAAATAATTTTGACATGTTAGGAGAACAAATCATGAAAAACAAGTCAATTATTGCAATCGCTGCATTGGTAGCACTAAGTTTGGCTGCACCTGCATCCGCACACCACTCGTTCGCAATGTTCGACAACCAAAAGTCGGTGACATTGGAAGGAACAGTAAAAGAATTTCAATGGACTAATCCGCATTCTTGGATTCAACTAATTGTGACTGATTCCTCTGGTAAGCCAGTTGAATGGTCAATCGAAGGCGGTAGCCCAAATGGTCTATCACGTTCCGGTTGGAAGCGCACTTCATTGAAGTCCGGCGATAAGGCTGTCGTAGTTGTACATCCTCTTAAGGATGGCACGAACGGTGGCTCGCTCGTATCTGTTGCGGTTAATGGACAACCAATCGGCAGTCGTTAATTCTTTATATAAGTGAAGTTAGTTGATGTTCATTACTAAATACAGTATGGACATCAACGAACTTCATTCTTTTAAATTATCAGATGCGGTCAAATTCCACACCAAACTAAACCCAAAGCTTTGGAAGAATGACCAGCTTGATCCATTGGTCAGAGACCAATTATTAGTCATAGCAAAAGATTTTGTGAGCCAATTGGGCGTAGGTGATCTTGATGTGGTTGACGTAACTATATCTGGATCTAACGCAGCTTTCTCATATACTCCTCATTCTGACTTAGACCTTCACGTTGTTGTGAATATGAGCAAGCTACACGACGATGAAGTCTATCAGGAATTGTTCAGAGCAAAGAAAACTCTATATAACGATTCGCACGATATCACAGTGCATGGCATTCCAGTCGAACTATATGCGCAGAATGCCGCAGAGCCGGTCGTATCATTAGGTGAATACAGCCTGCTTCATGACAAGTGGATCAAGATTCCTAAAAGAAAAACAGCCAATCTAGATCAAAATGCTACCAAAGCAAAGTACGATCAATTAACCGACCTAATCAGTCTAGCAGTAAAGACTAAAGATGAAGATCGTGTCAACAAAGCTATTAAGCTAATTAAGAGATATCGCCAGGCAGGTCTTGACACAGGTGGCGAATTTAGTCCAGAAAATCTTGCATATAAAGCAATTCGTGCGCAAGGCGGAATCGATGACCTATATGCAGTGCGTGATTCTCTACACAGTAAAAAGCTAAGCATCGAAGAAGATGACCAGCTACTAGATAAACCAACCCTCACCGTAGATGAACTGGCTAGAAAACACGGTGTAGACCGAATGTCCATAGCAAAGCAACTGGACAAAGGTATAAAGGTCGAACTAGAACATACTAGTCATAAAGACATTGCGCGAGAGATTGCATTGGATCATATCAGCGAGGATCCGAAGTATTATGACAAGTTAGCTAAGGCTTCTTTGGAGGAACAGACTTTAACTGAACTAGCAGATGCTCCTTATCCGTATACTCTAACTTCTAGCGGACCTCACATGCTAGAGTACCAATTTACAGCAGCAAATAATATAAAATATATAGTTGAACTTAAAGTTATGTACGGTGGAGTTAGTTTGCGATTTCATGCTGCGGGACAGTCTAGCAATGATGATAGATTTCGCATCACTAAAACCGGCGACTCTATTAAGGTAATGTCTACTATCGCTACAATTCTTCGTTCATACATAAAAGAAAATTCACCGTCTTCAATCTCATTTGGATGTTATGCAGACGAACCCACAAAGGTTAAGCTGTACACTAGTATGGCAAAACGTCTGTCAAAAGAGTTTCCATATGAAGTTGGTGGACCATATTCGTATAGAGATCCTACATACGGTAATTCTGTGGGATTCAGATTGACCAAAAAAAAACAACAATCAGGTAACGTAAACAAAGACTCAGGATACATTCCAAACAGTGCCCAAAAGAATGATCCTGTATTATCTCTTGTCGATAAAGCAAGAGAAAGAATGGGCGAAGATGCATTATACGGTGGAAACTGTGGAATGTTCTCGTTGGCTTTAGCAAAAAAATTGAAAGAGGATGGAATCCCGGTCACGCTGGGTTTGCTGTTTAATGATGCTAATAATTTAGGAACCCCTTCTGATATTGTAGCCAACGAAGCTGACTTGTATCATGTTGTAGTTGAATATAACGGCAAATATTATGATGGCACAGGGGTCGTGACACCTAACACGCTGTTAGATATCGCCAAAGACCAGTACGGTGATGACAACCCGGGATGGTTTACTGATGCTGATCCGTTTGATCCGAGCGTACAGCGAGTAATTCGTAGTGAAACAAACTGGAACAAGCCTGCGTCTACTTTCTATCAAGCGCTAACCGAAGCCTCAGGGTACATTCCAAGCAATTCCCAAAAGAACGATCCTCGTTTTAAAACCGCGCTTACGGTAGACGTGAAACCGAACGCAATAAAGAAAAATGCTAAGGCATTCGGATGGCTAACATCACGGGCAGGTATACCTCCACAAGCCAATCCTAACGGAAAGATTTAACATGAAAATCAAAGATGTACTGAACGAAGGAATGACGTTTAATCCTGTAGTAGAAAAATCTTTTACTAAAGGGGAACATGCCGGCGAAACGTATTGGACTGGTTCTGATTGGGAACGCAAAGAGAAACACGAATGTCCTGACTGCAAAGGTACAGGCAAGGGAACATATTCAAACGGCGAATTTCCTTGCGTATTCTGCGGCGGCAAAGGGTACGAAGAGGAAACTTTTTCAGATGCGCCGGAGCTTTCGGTCAGTAACGCCAATGGTAAAATTATTCAAGAAATGTTAGGTTTGGATCCGGATTATTCAGGTGTCATTCATAATAAAGACTTATCTAACATAATGCGTCGATTGATACTGCTTAAAAACAAAGGTGCTCAGCAGTACACCAGAGAGCCTAAACAAGAACGTGGCCCGACACATCAATGGACAGATGACCATGGAATCACACATATAGGTCGCGGCCCAACGATGCACGACTATGGCCTCAGTCAAGATCAGATTAATAAGTACGTGGACAGACTCATTCAGATTATTCAATTCGCACAAAAAAACAATGCGAGTTTGGGCTGGGGTTGACATTTACCCAAATGCTTATTAATGTGCGGACATGATTACATTTCTAGACTCCATCGAAGCGCAGACTGTCCTAGTCGATCTAACTAAACAACTCAACCGACTTCCTTATAATTCCGACTTGCACAGGTTACATATTAATCTGTATGGTCTGATTTCAGAACTAAGCAAACTTGAGGTGTATGCAAGGAGAACCGGCCCCCGCTCTCGTTGGACTATCGCACGTAATAAGAAGAAGGCGGAGATCCAAACTGCCATGTCCTACTTAGCTCAATTGCTACTCATTGCGCAGTTGATGGCTTGAAACATTCAGAAACAAAAAAGCGGTTGACTTAGCTTTCTAGCTGCGTTATTTTTAATCATAGATTGACCAACAGGAAACAAATCTCAATCTCGTTTTTTAACAAACTTAAGGAGCTATATAAACATGTCTCGTGATATTGACACTCACACGATTACTTCTACTCAGGCCCGAAAGGCCATCCTCACTGCTTTCAAGGCAAAGCGTCCTGTCTTCCTCTGGGGTCCTCCGGGCATCGGCAAGTCGGAAGTCGTTCAGGAAATCACTGACGAACTCGGTGGTATCATGTTTGATCTGCGTATGGCGCAGATGGAACCTACTGACATTCGCGGTATTCCCTTCTACAATAAGTACATCGGCAAGATGGATTGGGCTGAGCCCGTCGATCTGCCCAGTCAAGAAGTCGCCGATCAATATCCGATCGTCGTTCTGTTCCTCGATGAAATGAACTCTGCTCCCCCTTCGGTGCAAGCTGCTGGCTATCAGCTGGTTCTGAACCGTCGAGTCGGTAAGTACGTCCTCCCCGATAACGTCGTCATCGTTGCTGCTGGCAACCGTGACAGTGACAAGGGTGTCACGTATCGTATGCCCATGCCCCTTGCTAATCGCTTCGTTCACCTCGAAATGAAGTATGATTTCGCTTCTTGGCAGATTTGGGCGGTCAACAAGAACATTCACAAGGACGTTGTCGGCTATCTGTCTTTCTCTAAGCAAGACGGTTATGACTTCGACGCTAAGAGCTCCAGTCGAGCCTTCGCTACTCCTCGTTCTTGGACTTTCGTGAGCGATCTGCTCGTTGACGAACAAAACGTGGATAACGATACTCTGTTCAATCTCGTTGCCGGCGCGATCGGTGATGGTCTCGCAACGAAGTTCATGGCTCACCGTCGAGTTGCTGGTCAGATGCCTGACCCGGCTGACATTCTTGAAGGTAGGGTCAAGGATCTTAAGGTCAAGGAAATCTCGGCTATGTACTCGTTGACGATCTCCATGTGCTATGAACTGAAGGACGCTCTCGAAAACAAGCGTGTGGACAACAAGAAGTTCCATGAAATGGGCAGCAACTTCATCGAATACATCATGAATAATTTCGAGACGGAACTGGTGGTCATGGGCGCTAAGATCGCCCTCAAGACTTACAAGCTGCCGCTTGAGCCCTCGCAACTGCGTAACTTTGATGAATTCTACAAGAAGTACGGCAAGTACATTGTAGAAGCTGGCAACTAAGTCAGCGGCTCCTGGGGAGGGATTAGAGACAGTCCCTCCCCTTTTTTCTATTATCTATTGCATATCATGCCGCATTCTGTTATATTGTCTTATAACTTAATCAAAGGACACATTCATGAGCGCCGTAATTACCCCTACTAAAAAGAGCAAGCGTACTCGCAGCAAGAAGTACGAAAATCTTATCGGTCCTATGGATCCTAAGATTGATGCTCAAGCCCGCGAACGTCTTGTTACGGCACGCATCGGTCTCCTTCTGCGTCATGCGTTTTTCGGCAACCTTGCTACTCGTCTTGCTCTTACTAATGCGGACGAATGGTGTCCGACTGCTGCGACCGACGGTCTGAGATTTTACTATAACTCTCGCTTCATCATGATGCTCAAGACGAAGGAAGTTGAATTCCTCGTTGGTCACGAAGTTCTGCACGTGGTCTACGATCACATGGGTCGTCGTGACAATCGTGATCCGGAAATCTGGAACATCGCTGATGACTATGCAGTCAACGCAGACTTGAAGCGTCACCGCGTGGGCGAATTTATTACTACTGTGCCTTGCTTGTATGAGTCTAAGTACGAAAACTGGGCCGCAGAAGCCATCTACGATGACCTCATGAAGAATGTCAAGTACATCAATATTGAGGATCTCCTCGACAAGATGTTGGACGATCACGTTGACGGTGACGACGACGGCGACGGCCGCGCAGGCGGCGACAAACCTGGCAAGGGCCGCCCCAAGCTTTCTCAGGAAGAAAAGGACCGCATTCGTCAAGAGGTCCGTCAAGCGGTAATCAACGCTGCTTCTACGGCTGAGGCTGGCACTGTTCCGAAGGGCGTTGAACGCATGATCAAGCAACTGACTAGCCCGATCATGCCCTGGCGCGAATTGATCCAAACTAATCTGACCTCTGCTATCAAGTCTGATTATACTTGGATGCGTCCTTCTCGTCGCAGCTGGCACATGGACGCTGTCATGCCCGGCATGAATCCTGGCGAAGAAATTGACGTTGACATTTATATCGACATGTCAGGTTCTATCTCGCAGAAGCAAGGTATGCAGTTTCTTTCGGAAGTTGCCGGCATGATGGATGCGTTCGATGGCTACAGCCTTCGGGTCTCGACATTCGACACTAAGGTCTATAACACTCAAGAATTTTCTTCTGAAAACATGGAAAACATTGAGGAGTATCAACTGTTCGGTGGCGGTGGCACTGACTTTGACTGCGTATTCGATGACCTTAAGGAAGCAGGACGAGTTCCGGCTCGTCTGATCGTCTTCACGGACGGGTATCCTTGCGGCAGCTGGGGCGATCAAAATTACTGTGATACGACTTGGATCATTCACGGTGACCCCGATCCTCACCCGCCCTTCGGTCAATGGGCCATTTATGATGACCATCGCAAGTCCTAACTTCAAGGGCATACTAAGCATCGGGGAAGTAATCTATGAATCCCCAGATAGCGGAAAGACGATCTACGCCAGAAAGCGTGGGTCGTCTGATCGCATTCTAGTACAAGATTTAAAATCTGAATTAGGACAGCAGAATCCGATTATAGAGCGCGTAAAAAACGTTGCGATATCATGTATGACATAGTAAGGCTAGCAGAAAACAACGTTGCACTAAACGACCAACTTGAAAAGCTGGAAATGTTATACGCACTTGTTAAGGCAGAAAACCGTGAAAACAATTGACGACATTAACATAAATCAGTGGTTCATGGACCGAGAATTAAGTCATACCCCTGAACATTTTATAAGATCAAGCACTCCTTTTACTATCGAGTCGCGCATGTGGATTTTGGAAAGCCTTCAAGGCAGATTTTCTACACATTACCCCAACACATCGACCTATATTATGAATAGAATAGCACTTTGTCCATCGTTTGAAGATCCACAAGAAGCAGTGTTTTACGAACTCAAGTGGGGCTAGGTCTTACTAGTTCCCACCCTCCAGTAGCGTTAAGTCCTTTGTTATTTACAATACGACTAATTGCACCGGACTTGAGATTATAACATGTCCTTAATTGATAATTCGTCATTGATACTACCTCCCCGGTCATACGATTTTTCCAAGTTCTAACAGTATGGTCATACTGCGGATGTTTTTCTTTTTTCTTGGGGTCATTAACAAAATGATGAGTCCCGGCAGCAAGTCTGTTTAATTGTCGTTTACTGGCAGCTTCCCTGTCCAACCAATTATGTGTTCCATTAAGAATGCGGTCTCTGTTTAGTTGCGCTTGGTGCTTGTTGGGCCCAACCCAAGGATGCTTGCCCGTTTTAACTAGCTTGTTAGCATTTTTTGTTGCGAGGGCTACTAGCTCATCGGGAAGTAAGTTGATCCTACTTGACATTTTTACACAAGCTGCCCAATCACCCTGTGAATAATGAATGTTGTAATGTTCTTGTATAGATACACATTTCAAGTTAGCAGGATTATTATTGGAATGATTTCCGTCTATATGATGTATTTCATATGACCGACCCGACTCTTCCTTAGGAATTGGACCGTAGTGATGTTCATAGATATTACGGTACTTGTTTGTACCACAATAAATACACATGCTGATTGCTACTTATAAGCTGTTAGAGTGAGTGGGTACTAGTAATACTGCGACTCACACTTATTTATCTTTTTTATACCAACACACCCTACTCACTAAATACTTTTAGCAAAGGAGAATTAATAATGTCATTTATCCGCCATGTAGGGAAGCACGGAGACCGTAAGGTAGCAATTGTATTTCGGGAAGTGCCCGGTGAACCCCATATGTGTCTAGTAGTGTATACGGAACTACTCAATCAGAATATTCACGATCCGATGATTCAATGCATCGAAAGCGATATTGGTCAAAGCAGTGAAGACCTAGCTAACGCACTTAACCGGTCTTACACCAAAGATGGACAACTTATTCTACAGAAGTTACATGCTGAAGGTATGTTGAAGAAGGTTCAGACTGAACATATCGTTATGACACCTGCACCAAACACAAGAATCAAGCTCAATGAGCTTAATAAGATTCTAGACGAAATGAAGCAAGGTGAGCAAGCAGTAAAGAAGCTAGCTGAAATGGACAAGCAGATGGGTATGCAAGACCCAATGCAAGTCGCTAAGAGAATGCGCGGCGATAGTGAACCAAAGCCCACAGCACCAGTGGGGCTTCAAGCAAGCGGTGATGCTTTAGGTGATTCGGTATTAGCTAACAATCTTCGTCAACAAGCAGAACGCATGAGTGCAGAAGCTAAGGGGCTACTAACCGAAGCAGATCGGTTACTCAATGAAGCCCGGTCGTTAGATCCAACTGTAGTGCCACAAGCAACTACGGTTTCGGTAAAAACATCCGAAGATAAGAAGACACGAGGTAGACCAAAGAAGGTCACCATTACCGCATAAAGGCTAGTAAATAAATGTCCCCTGAATTTATTCAAAAATGGGAGCGGTTAATTGAAGGTGTTGACAAGCAGACCTTTCCGTTACAGTTTGTCAAGAAGCTAATATTACGTTTACGCGGTAAAAAGCAACAGACAATTAATATTGCTAAGCTATTGGGTCAAGGAGTTGCTCCTGAGGAAATCGAAGAAGTGATAAGCAGAAAACTTATCGAACTTGGCGATGATGTGCTTAGTATTGAGTTTATGTTAGATATACAAAGCATAGCAGAAACTGTTCAGCCTGAAACAGATAAACTATTGAATGGATTATGAAACTCAGTATTGCAGCGGACCCCAACGGTGGAATAGGATATAAAAACAGATTGCCCTGGATTAAACTTCAGGGCGATTTGCCAAGATTTAAGTATTTAACCGATAACCAAACCGTAATTATGGGAAGAAACACCTGGGATAGTCTTCCTATAAAACCGTTGTACAATAGGCACAATATAGTAGTTTCAAGTCAAACGTTTACCATGCCTGAAAAATCGGAATGCATTACATACGCTGCCCTAATAAAAAACATGTCATCATTTGATGACGCATGGCTCATCGGAGGTGCTCAGCTTGTAAATGCATGTTGGGATTACGTAACCGAAGTTTATTTGTCTAAGACCTTTGCCCAATACGATTGTGATAAATTCATTGATTTGTTATACTTAACAGATCATTATTATATATTAGACAGCGATGTATTTCCTGACCATGAGTATCAAATTTGGAAGCGTAAATGAAAGAATACTTAAACCTATTACAGGACATTTTAGATAATGGTGAATTACGAAATGACCGCACTGGTGTAGGCACGATCAGTGTTTTCGGGCGCCAACTTCGCTTTGACTTGTCAAAAGGATTTCCGGCAGTAACGACAAAGAAACTTGCGTGGAACGCATGTAAGTCTGAATTACTTTGGTTTTTAGAAGGAAGTAATGATGAACGAAGGTTATGTGAGATTCTACACGATACCAGAGAGTCAGGGTATAACACGATCTGGACAGGAAATGCTCAAGCAACTTACTGGGCAGATAAAAAGAGACACGTCGGAGACCTTGGACGAGTATACGGAGTCCAGTGGCGGCACTGGAGAACACCGCCGGATTACATCTACGAACACGGAGACTTGCATGTCTCAAGTGGTCCAATTGCAGAAGTTGACCAAATAAAGAATCTAATCGAAGGCATCAAGAAAGACCCCAATGGTCGTCGCCACATCCTATCGGCGTGGAACGTAGGTGAATTAGATCAAATGGCACTTCCTCCGTGTCACGTTATGAGCCAGTACTATGTCAGTACGGGCAGAAAGCTAAGCTGTCATATGTACCAAAGGAGTGTGGATGTCTTTTTAGGCCTTCCCTTTAACATCGCAAGTTACGCTCTACTAACTAGCATGATTGCGCATGTATGTGATCTGGAAGTAGGAGAGTTGATAATCTCTACTGGTGATACTCATATCTATCAAAATCATGTGGAACAAGTTAAGGAGCAGTTGTTAAGAGAACCGTATGCTTCTCCCATTCTTTATCTGAATCCAGATGTAAAAGATATTGACAAATTTACAATGGATGATATAGTGTTAGATGACTACATCAGCCACAGTACCATAAAGGCCGTTATGGCTGTATGAAAACGAATTATAAGTATCTCATATATGAGTATTATTCTACTGCCTATGAACTTCCGGCGTCGTTGCAGTGGTGTTTGCCGCAAGATAAATCAGATTTCTTAGACCGTAATAGAATTGCGATAAATCATGAGCAATTACGGGACGCGCAGCGAGACCTAACAATACATAGAATATATGGAATTTTTACCCCTGAACTTTTAACTTTTTGGAAGCTTAAATTCGAATGATTAACTTGACATTTAGCATCACTAATCCATTTTGGAATTCAGACTACTTTGCTTCTGTCTACGAGAAGCACGGCAAAATCTCCGAACATAAATGTTGGGAGATTCAAGGTATGAGAGACGATAGTATCCTAGCGGTTGATTTTAGAATCACATCTAGAGAAGATCATGCTGGTATTACTTTAGAATTGGGACTTGTGGGCCACCGTATTGCCTTCCAAATCTACGATAATCGGCATTGGAATTACGATGAACAACGTTGGTACAATTACGGGGAAGAATTAGATGCCTGCGGAGTCGAAGATAATGAAGACGAGAAAACTTAAAGACGGCAGTGAAGTGCCAGAATTGGACAAGCCAGTCACTTTGCACGTAAAGACAAAGTGTCCAGAGAAGTGGTTGCTAATAGACATGGAAACTGATGAAGTTTACGTCGGTAGCGCAATTGGCCCGCTTCATTGGGATAAGGTTGAGGAAGAATAGTTGAAAGTCTTAGTAACTGGCGGATATGGTTTTATAGGCCATAACGTTGTTCAACAGTTAGAACATCTGGGTCATTCAGTTGTCATAGTTGATAACTGTACAAATTATGATAGCATTCCATGGAAAGAACTGTTCTCACTTCAGAAAGAACGCAGTCAGTTTATAAAAACTAATGCAAACTATCGTTTAGATATAGAATCTAAAGTACTTAATAAGGTTTTTCAAACACATTGTCCCACCATAGTAATTCACTTAGCCAGCTTTCCTAGACAAAAGACGGTAAGCGCTGATCCTATTATGGGTGCAAGAACGATGATAGAAGGATTAGTGAATCTGTGCGAACTTAGTCGAGAGCATAAAGTAACCCGATTCGTAAACGTCAGCAGCAGTATGGTATATGGAGATTTTGTTGAAAATGTACCAGAAACAGCGCTATGTAACCCGCAAGGTCAATACGGTATTCTAAAACACGCAGGGGAAAAAATAGTACAAGATTGCACTGCACACGGGTACTTTGATCACACGATTGTTCGCCCTAGTGCAGTATATGGCCCTCGTGACGTTGAAGATAGAGTGGTTGCTAAGTTCATGTTAGCTGCCATCAGGGGTGAGACTTTAAATGTTAACGGCTCAAAAGAACATTTGGATTTTACTTATGTAGAAGATGCTGCCGCCGGCATAGTGGGAGCAGCATTAAGTGAAAACACTGCTAATAAAACTTACAATATAACACGAAGCCAAAGCCGTAGTCTACTGGAAGCTGCTGAGTTAGCTATAAAAATTGCAGGTAAAGGCAATATTGTCATCAATCCCAAAAATCAAAATTATCCTAGTAGAGGGTCTCTCAACACCTTTGCGGCGCAAAGAGATTTTGGTTTTAATCCAAAAATAGATATCGAAGAAGGATTCCAACGATACTATGAGTATCTTACAAGTTCCCTTTACTGGTCTAGCAAGACAGTACAACAATCTTAAGGATGAGTTAGCATCAGCAACTCACGATGCCCTTAAGGAAGGAATCCTTGTTTCCGGGCCGCAAACTGAAATGTTTGAAGCTTGGTTGCGGGACCGATGCTGTGCCGAATTCGCGTTGGTAACTCATTCCGGAACACAAGCACTAGAGATTATTGCCCGAGCCGAATTGAATGTAGAAAAAGAATATCACTATCCAGTATCAGATACTATTCGCATTCCTAATCTGACATATCCTGCAACTCTCAACGCTTTTTTGACTGCAGGATGGAATGTGGAATTAGTCGATGTTGATAAAAACGGATTGATAACAGAATTCCCGCACAACATACATACTTGTTACGTAGGATTATACGGCGCCGCCGGCAGTAGAAGCTTAGCTAAATTTGAGCAAGTTGCAGATACTCATATAATAGTAGATGGCGCCCAGCATTGGTTAGCAGATCCTAGTAACATAGGTATCGCTATGGCAATTAGTTTTGATCCTACTAAAAATCTAAATGCCTCTGGTAATGGTGGTGCCATCGTCACTAATGACATAGAAATTTATAAGTTTGCTAAAGATTATGTGTCTAATGGCGGAAAGAGACATGAATGCGCAGGTACTAATAGTAAGATGAGCGAAATAGATTGCTCGCACCTATTAGTCAGATCCAAATATATAGACGGATGGCAAATCCGTCGAAAGAAAATTAGACAATATTACTTGAATGCATTTAAGGATTTGCCCCTGCGCTGTCTAAGTAGAGACTTCATGTTTCATATGGATCAAAAATTTGTTATTGAAACCGACCGTCGGAATGAATTAGCAGCTTACCTTAATACAAATGGTATAGAAACGAAAGTTCATTATCCTTATGCTCTAAGTGAACTTCCTATTGCAAAGAACTTAGTCAAGCCAGATTTCATTAGTACCGGCGTGATGCTTACTAGAGGTGTATTAAGTTTACCTATATATCCCGAGCTTACGGACAATGAAATTGAATATATTGCTAATACGGTAATTACTTTTTACAGTATGTAATTTATTCAACAAAGTATAAATAAAGTTGTTATGCTTTGGTTGCTTTCTTTTTTTCCGGGTCTTTTGATTCACCTGCTCTTGTTAGCAGGAGGCCTTGCCCTTTTGGTTTCCTATTTTCTCGGACCTATACCTTTTGTAAAGCAATATACTATTCCAATTCGTGTTTTAGGATACGTTCTAGTGTGTTTTGGTTTGTACTACGAAGGTGGACTGTCATACAAAAAAGACTTAGATTTACGTACAGCAAAAGTAGAAACTAAGATTGCAGTGGCTGCTGAAAAAAGCGCCAGCACAAACACTCAAATTCAAAATAAAGTGGACGCCGCCGAAAAGATCATTCACGAAAAGGGTGATGATATCATTAAATATATCGACAGAGAAGTTGTGAAGTATGATAATGCATGTGTAATTCCGCAAGAGGTAATTAAAGCACACAATATAGCAGCAACTATCAATGCTGAGGCGACCGAAGCACCATCTTCTGGAGCACCGCAATGAAACCACTAATAATAACATTGCTCGCAGTAATGTTAACTGGATGTGCAACCGTAGTTGCTGCACCTAAATTTCCAGATAGGCCACCTGCGCTTTCTAAAGATTGCGAAGAACTATCATTGTTAGCGGAAAACGCTAAACTTAGTGATCTTTTAAAAGTGGTAACTGAAAATTATGTCAAGTATCATATCTGTAAAAACCAAAACAAGGCTTGGAATAGCTGGTATGACGAACAAAAAAAGATATATCAATCTGCTATCAAGTAAGTAGAATTGTAACTTCCGTTAGATAAATACTTAATAACAACGGAAGGTCTCTATGAGTACGACACCTCAATACAGTCAAGAAATTATTAATATTGGCGCAGCACCTAATGACCAACAAGGTGATCCGTTACGTGTTGCATTCAGTAAGATCAACAATAATTTCTCAACTCTGTTTCAGACCTTTGTAAATTCAACTATATCATATACATCCGGTAATGTTCCAGGACAAGTAATATTTGAGACACCGGTCTCTACGTTTACTGAGGGACAATTCTACATCAAGTCATACAATGACGGAACACCAGACAGCCAGACAATTCAGCTATATGCACAAGTTAACGATGGCGGTAATGCAGTAAAATTTACTGGATATGGATCGACCTTTTTTGGAAACAGCGTATCACTCTATGACATGATTGTTGATTCGGGTAGCGGAAATGTACAAATACTGTCCAATCCTCTACTGTCAGCGGACTTAACACACTTCATTTCTTCTCAAATTATGTGGGTTGGTCCAAATGTTCCGGGTGCATATATCTCCACAGAAAACTCCTTAAATTCGTCTCTGGCTACTGAAACAGTAGTAGACATCACCACAGAGCAACCGTAATGAGAGCTTGGGAGTTTATAGTAGAAAGCGCACAGCCGTTACTTCCGGAACAACCAGGCTCTCCTACACCACCGGAAACTAAACTTTTACCAGACCAATTTGATGCTTTACCTGCAACGTATACTATACCAGGATTACCTAATCAGGATCCCTATCTACAGTATAGATTTGGTGTAGCTATTGCTGGAGCCAAAGGTGCTTCTGCCCGCAGGGATGACGGAGTAAGCAGCATGACTCGTGAAAGTCCTTTCGGCGAGGGTGAGATAGTAGTTAGTTATGGTCATGATGCTGGACCATACATTGATGACGCACTAAAACAAATGGGACTGCGAGGCAAAAAGATGATTAGCAGCCCTACTAGTATTGAAACTAAGGATGTTGATAAAAGCAGTCCATTGAAGGCATTTAAAGGATACAAGAGATGAGAGCGCACGAATTTATTACTGAATCTGACACACCTGCAAACCCTAAGGCATTTGCTGATGGTCAAATGGATGCTATCAAGGGCGCGATCAGCATGCCGGATATAAGCATCAATAAGTCAAACGGTAATCCTTATCTGGCTTGGCGTTTTGGTATTGCGATGGCCGGAGCTCCGGATTATCCAACTCCGCCGGTTGGTCCGATGGCAGGCGACCCTCTACTTTCTACCTACACTGATGTTGAACTAGAAATAATCAATGTTGCTGCTAAAACAGTTGGTGCGGGCAGAGTAAAGAAACTGAGTGATAATCGTAGTACAGAGCTATCTAACACTCAAAAGAATAGCCCAATTAAAGCATTTAAGGGCTATAAGAAAAAATAACTGAGTTGTTTTCATGAATAAGTAATTTCATGACAACATCAGCAGACATCAATCAAACTCTAGACCTAGTTAAGCTACGTTTTTATAACGATTGGCTATACCATGCTCATATCTATGATGAAGGTGAAAGCCAATTTCACGCTCAACTTACTAAACAAGTTGTGGAAACGTACATCGATCCGCTTAACCTGCCTAAGGATGCACACATCTTAGATTTGGGATGCGGCACCGGATATTTTCTAGATGAAATGAAGGAACGCAACTATACTAATCTGGTCGGAGTGACACTAAGTCCTGGAGATATCCAAGTTTGTGAAAATAAGGGTCATACGATCAAGAAGTATGATTTATCATTTCTGCCTCAAACTGACGGTTACTATGATGAATCAGTAGACTTTATTTTCTTGCGCCATGCATTGGAACATTCACCCTATCCTATTTTCTCTCTTATGGAGTACAATAGAGTTTTGAAGCAAGGATCAAAGATTTATATCGAAGTTCCTGCACCTGACTGCGAGCGTCAGCATGAGTTTAATCTCAATCACTATAGCATTTTAGGTTCTAACCAATTGGGTGCCCTTCTGATTAGATGTGGATTCAACATTGATCAGTTTAATAATCTAGAGTTTGACTTGAATGTACCAGATGCGGAAGATCCTACTAAAACTAAAACTGTTAAAGAAAAGTACTTCTGCATAGTAGCTACTAAAGCTAGACCTCTGGATATCAAGTAATGTAGGAAATGAATTTTCTACAAGCCATGATAAATACATTAAAGGGTTAGATATCAATGGCATCATATATTCAAACACCGTCGGGTTCAACCGCAAGAGTTGGTCCCATATTAACAGACAAAGTGAGAATTGCTACTACTTCATCGGCAATTGCGGTGAACGTAGGTAATTCTAGTGTCACCGCAAATGTTACTGCATGTGAAGTAATTCCTGCAAATACAGTAGAGCGCAGCTTCCTGGTAGGACAAGGCAATTATATTGCCTATATTAATGTTAATGGCACCGCTGCACCGTTCTCGATAACGGAATTGGGAGCCCCTCATGTAAACACAGGATCTGAATAATGGACGCACCGGCCAAATTACAACCGCAAACACTACTATAAACAAGGGCACGACAGCAGCTTTTACTGTTAATAATTCATATATTACTAGTGCAAAAGATATGGTCATTGTAAACATCGCTAGCGGTGCATCTGTAAATTATTCAGTCAGTGTCAATTCTGTAAATGCCGCAGGTAGTTTTGTAATAGTAATTGATAACTGTGATGGTACAGGCTCGGGCTCTAATGCCGCAGATACATTGGTAATCAATTTTGCTGTTATAAAGGTAAGTTAACATGTTTGATGCATTTAAACAAGCAAAACTACAAAATGCATATCAGACTATGCGCAACTATCAATTGCCGCCGGAAAAAGAAACGACGATTGAAGAACTAAAACGTCTCAGTGGAAACGGCAGGGTAAATGGTGAAGTAGAACCAGTAGACCCTGCCCTAAACACCAAAAAGCATCAATATATCCGGGACAACAATATTAGGCCCGGAGCTCCGGAATGGTTTAAAGTAATGTTTGCTAAACCACATCTTACTGGTGAGGATCCCTTCTCAAAAAAGTAGTATATTATACTAAATAATATCATGAGCAATCAACCAACACTAATAAAAGATCCATATAAGAAGACGGTCTTCAAGAATAAAAAAGAACTTGAGGACTTCATGAAGTGTTGTGATCCTGAAACCGGATATCTATACTTTATGGATAACTTTTTCTACATTCAACATCCTACTAAAGGTAGTATGTTATATCACCCGTGGCCTTATCAAGAAAGATTGATAGAAACATACCACAAGTATAGATTCTCTATATCGCTAATGCCTAGACAGTCAGGTAAGTCAACATCCGCTGCTGGTTACCTACTTTGGTATGCAATGTTCGTTCCTGACTCTACGATTCTTATTGCAGCACACAAATATACTGGTGCACAAGAAATCATGCAGAGAATAAGGTATGCGTATGAAAACTGTCCAGATCACATAAAGGCAGGAGTCACTACATACAATAAGGGCTCTTTAGATTTTGAAAACGGTTCTCGTATTGTATCCGCCACTACTACTGAAAACACCGGTCGTGGTATGTCTATCACGCTGCTATATCTTGACGAATTTGCGTTCGTTAGACCTAGCATTGCTAAAGAATTTTGGACATCCATTACTCCTACGCTAGCAACTGGTGGTAAGGCAATCATCACGTCAACGCCAAACTCAGACGAAGACCAATTCGCGTTGATTTGGAAGGGTGCAAATAAAACGGAAGATGAGTTCGGTAATACGACTGAGTTAGGTGTAAACGGATTCAGAGCATATCGAGCTTATTGGAAAGAGCAGCCAGGAAGAGATGAGAAATGGGCAAACGAGATCCGCGCCCAGTTAGGTGATGATCGTTTTGGTCGAGAAATAGATTGTAACTTCATCATTGCGGATGAAACCTTAATAAATCCAAATACACTGTTGATGTTAGATGGCATAGAACCTATAACTAGAATGGGACAAGTTCGCTGGTATAAGACACCAGAAAAGGGAAAGTTGTATGTAGTTGCATTGGACCCCTCATTGGGTACTGGTGGAGATCCGGCTGCTATGCAAATATTTGAAGCCAGTACGACTACTCAAATAGGTGAGTGGAAGCATAACAAAACTGATATTCCCAGTCAGATTAAGCTAATGGCACAGATCACCAAATACATAGCTGAATGCACTGGTGAGCCCAACAACATTTATTATTCTGTGGAAAATAACTCTATTGGTGAAGCGTCATTGATCTCACTGGCAGAATACGGAGAAGCCAACATTCAGGGTACGTTTATCAGTGAACCAGGTAAGAAACGTAAAGGATTCAACACTAGCCAAAAGCCCAAATTAGCAGCGTGTGCAAAATTCAAGACACTGTTAGAATCAAAAAAGATGACAATATATAGCCGATCGCTGATCAGCGAACTTAAGGCTTTTGTCGCAAACGGGGGCAGTTATGCTGCTAAGATCGGCGATACCGATGATTTAGTTATGTCATCCCTGTTAGCAGTTAGAATGATGCAACAACTAGCGGATTTTCATGGTGATCTGGAATCTCAAATTCGTGACCATGACGAGTTTGTTGCTCCGCTTCCATTCTTTGCAATCTTTGGCTAAGTTGGCATAAATATCATTATGGCCACAGATTCAGAATCCTTTAACCGCGATTTGTACGACTTACTTAAAGTGAGAGGGTATAAACCTGTACCGCTCGATTCAAAAAACCAACGTGTTCCTGCATCGCAAAGTGCAGATGTTATGGAATTTACGTTTGTCAAGGATGACAAAGAGTATGGTAAAGCTTGGGTAAGTATCGATGATGTACAAAATGTCATTGTGTATTATGATAGTGAACAACAAGATAGTCCCAATAATATAACACCGGGAGTCGAATACGATGATACCTGGACAGGGTTCTTAAAGAACCTTAAGACATGGGCACAACGTAGACAGCTTAGCTTCGAATTATCAAACAAAGATCGCTTGGGCGACGACATGAGACAACGGGAATATTACAAGATGAAAGAAAAAGTTTCAGAAGGCTACTACCCGATGGGTAAGAAGGCCAGCTACAATGACGCAGTACCAAACGTAAAGATCATCCTACAGCACAATCGCAATATCGAAGAAGGTGAACAGCGCTATCGCAACGTCGCTCGCATCTATCTAGAAAACGTCGATGGCGAAAGATTCTTAGCACCTACAAACAAGCCAGGTGTCGCACGAGTGTATGCACGTCATATTGCTGAAGGTGGTCTGCCTAATGATGAGCGCTGGAACCACATCAAGGGACTATGCGAAGAATACAACAAGATGGCAGGCTTTGTGAGAGCTACCCGTAATAAGCAATTTAACGAATCAGCACAAGCTTTAGTTAATGAGGGCTTAAATCATTATAATAAGTTGCGCGAAAACCTAAACAAAATGACTGGTCATCGCGGATACACTGCATATTTCGAATCATGGACTCCTACTCTTATGGAAAACGAAAACGATTCGTCTTCTATAAATGAACTTTTCGTACAAGAAACTACTGACCCTCGCATCGAATCAGTAATGCCTATCCTTGCTCGCCTTCAGAAGAAGGTAAATGAAATGAGCGAAGTCAACGAACTAGCAGAGTGGGCTGATGGAATCGCTAACGAGCATCTGGAAGAAGTTTCTGATCCGTACAAGAAAGACGAAATGAAAGATTTCAAGACCCAACAGCGTCAAGGATTAAAATCAACCAATCCGGATCTCAAAAATGTAGAGGATTTGGATGATATTGAAGAAGCTACTGGTACTGAAAAGATGTTAAGAAAGATACCAGGATTCAAGAGATATCAAGCTGGTGAAAAGTCTAAAGACAATAAAACTCTTGCTAATTTAATGTTACACGGAGAAATAGAAGGTGATTCTGCGACTGATCCTAAGGACATTAATTTAGGTAAGTCTGCGGCCCGTGCGGCACAAAGATTTGACAAAATCGCTAAAGGTAAAAAGCCATTCAGTAATGAAGAAGTAGAAGAAGCTTTAGAACCTTGGATGGGTAAGGACCTTGATACGCCTGCTTACCTTCGTAAGAAGAAGTATGACGATGCAAAGAAGGACGCAGAATTGGGCGGACCAAAACTTCGTAGAGTTAAGGACAATCCAGAAGAAGTAAAAGAAACTGCTTACGAAAAGGATCTAGCAGATCACGAACCTAGAAAGGTTTCTGGAGTTTATGGTGCAAAGTCTAAGTCCTTTAACAAGAAGTTTAAAAATCAAGCGGCACAAGACAAGTTTTTTGATCATCCAGATAACGAGGGCAACTACGAAATCCACTACGTGTCCAAAGTAGATGAAACGGTTGAAGAAGACTTAGATGCAAATCAAAAGCGCGCCGGACAACTTGGACCTACAGAAAAGGTCAAGAATAATAATATTGGCAAACTAGTAGGCGCAAATGAATCGACTGAATTCCCAGAAGAATTACAGCGTATTATGGACATTGCCCGTTTTAGACTATAACGCAATAAACTATTATATTACTTACCCATTACTGGGGTAAATACATTGACATCTGATGAAGTATACGTTATATTTCATCATATGTTAGTTGTCTCCAAACAACGACATTAAAACATACTCAGGCTCAACTTAGGCACATTTAAAAGGAGAAAATAAAAATGGCTAGTCTAGCAGAAATCCGTGCGCGGTTAACGGCACAAGAAAATCGCAGTCAGACCAAGGCTTCTGGCACTCAATCAGATAACGCAATCTATCCTTTCTGGAATATTGACGAAGGAGCAACTGCTTCTATTCGTCTGTTGCCAGACGGCAATCCTACTAACGAATTCTTTTGGGTAGAACGTCAAGTTATCAAGCTTCCGTTCAATGGCGTTAAGGGTGATTCCAACATGAAGCAAGTTACTGTACAAGTTCCTTGCGTCGAGATGTATGGCGATAATTGCCCGGTTCTCGCAGAAGTTCGTCCGTGGTACAAAGACGACACTCTTAAGGACCTTGCTAACAAGTATTGGAAGAAGCGTTCATATCTTTATCAAGGCTTTGTTCGCCAAAATCCACTAGGTGATGATCAAACTCCAGCGAACCCAATTCGTCGCTTCATCATCTCCCCGCAAATTCAGACTATTATCAAGGCATCTTTGATGGATCCGGAACTTGATGAATTGCCAACCGACTACGTTCACGGTCTTGACTTCAACATCAAGAAGACTTCTAAGGGCGGTTATGCAGACTATTCAACTTCCACTTGGTCTCGTAAGGAGTCACCGCTTACGGAAGCCGAGCAAGCAGCGATTGATTCGTTTGGGTTGTACAATCTCGCTGACTTCTTGCCAAAGAAGCCAAGCGAAGCCGAACTTCGGGTCATTAAGGAGATGTTTGAAGCATCAGTTGATGGACGCCCGTATGACACTGATAAGTGGGGCGCATATTATCGTCCGTATGGCATTGAAGCTCCGTCCAGCACCGCACAAGCACAAACTGCTTCTGCTGCACCTAGTGCACCGACTACGGTAGCATCTGCGCCAATCGATGAGCCTCCTTTCGAAGTAGATCAACCAATCGTTGTTCCTACTGCACCAACGAGCGATAAGGCACAGGACATTCTAAAGATGATCCGCGAAAGACAGAATAAGGCCTAATTAGGTTTGGGGAGGAGAAATCCTCCCCAAAATTCTGGCTAAGGAGAATACCATGACCAATTCAGATGATAGATACCGTGCAATAAAGCAAGGTAAAAAACTGTTGGAGGAACTGTGTGATCCAGGCAAAACTCCAAGAGTTCCGAGTATAGTAAGAGACCGGGCGCGGAGCGTACTAAGACATTTTCCGAATGACTATGAATTAGACCAAATCGCAGTGAATAGTCCCGAATTACTCGAAAAATTATCAGTTAATGATAAGATGAAACAGATTGTAAGATAGGATATATACTTGACAACTAAACCTTTCGACCTCAGCAAGTTCCGTAAAGACATTACTAAGGCCATCGATGGTCTCAGCATTGGATTTAATGATCCCACTGATTGGATCAGCACAGGAAACTATGCACTTAACTACCGCATCAGCAGCGAATTTGACAAGGGAATTCCTCTTGGAAAAGTAACCGTATTTGCTGGTGAATCAGGAGCCGGCAAATCATATATTTGTTCCGGAAATATTGTACGACATGCCCAAGAACAGGGCATTTACGTAGTTCTAATTGATAGCGAAAACGCACTAGACGAATCATGGCTACAGGCACTTGGTGTAGACACTAGTGCAGAAAAGCTACTAAAGCTTAATATGGCAATGATTGATGATGTTGCAAAGACGATCAGCGAGTTCATGAAGGGCTATAAGGGAATGAGCGAAACGGATCGCCCTAAGGTTCTTTTCGTTATCGACTCACTTGGTATGTTGCTTACTCCTACTGATGTAAATCAGTTTGAGGCAGGCGATATGAAGGGTGATATGGGTCGTAAGCCTAAGGCTCTTACATCTTTGGTACGTAATTGTGTTAACATGTTCGGTTCATGTAATGTAGGATTAGTGGCCACAAATCACACATATGCATCACAAGATATGTTTGATCCTGATGACAAGATTTCAGGTGGACAAGGCTTTATCTATGCGTCTTCTATCGTAGTTGCGATGAAGAAGCTAAAGCTTAAAGAGGACGAGGACGGAAACAAGATTTCACAAGTGCGTGGCATTCGTGCAGCTTGTAAGGTCATGAAAACTCGTTATGCAAAGCCTTTTGAAAACGTACAAGTTAAGATTCCGTATGACACAGGAATGAGTCCGTATTCGGGATTAACTGAGATGTTTGAAGGTATGGAGATTTTCAAGAAAGAAGGAAACTCTCTCGTCTACACTAAGCTTGACGGGTCTATCATTAAGAAGTTCCGAAAGGGATGGGAACGAAATGATGACGGTTGCCTAGATACTGTTATGGAAGAATTCCACAAAAGGGCAGATACTGCACTAAGTACTGTCGCTAGCGAGGAAGAGGAAGTAGCAGAATGAGCAACTTAAGTTTGGTTAATGAAATTTGGAAGGTACTTAGACCTAATATTGAAGCAGGTGACATTAGTACTGCCGCAGAAGTGTTGGTCAATTATCTAGTTGATGAAGACTACTCTCCTAATGAAATTAAGCAAGCATTTCGAGGAGACTCGGACATTAAGGATGCACTGTCTTTCTATCTAGAAACCCCAGAAGATGGCTTATATCATCAAGTTAAAGAAGAATTATTTTACGATGAGTACTATGACGATGAAGATGGGTATGACGAGGACTACTGATGTCCTGGTATAGCCGAATTACCGGCGATCTATCCGTTCTCCCTGACTTCATCTCTCATTACGAGAATGAGCTAGTCTCTGCCAAACAAGATGTTAAGGTGTATGGCAATGTAGAGAAAAACATTGCCGCACTTCCTGGAATAACTGAGTACCGTTTCAACCAACTCCAAGAAATCGAAGCGGTACTCAATTTTCTAAACATCCAGCTTCGCAAGATTCGTAGAAAACACTTTCAAAAATATCTTGAAGGTTATGCTCGTGCGTTAACGTCACGGGACGCAGAGAAGTATGTTGACGGTGAACAAGAAGTCATCGATTTTGAAGTTCTCATAAATGAAGTTGCACTACTTCGCAACAAATGGTTGGGCGTGCTTAAAGCAATCGAATCTAAAAACTTCATGCTGGGTCATGTGGTGCGTCTACGTACCGCAGGCATGGAAGACATTAGCATTGGGTAACAAGTTTATTGTATTAATGTAACAAGTATTCTATTATAAGAATAATAAGGAAATCAAAAAGATGCACCCAGCATTCACTTCTCTAGATGATACTAACGAAGATGATGACTTCTTCGCTTCGTTAACCGCAACTACACAAGCAAAGCAATCTGCGGAAATGTTTACTACAAAAGAAGACGTTTTGGTTCTTAGTTGTGTATTGTATAGATTAAAAACAACCGCTACCACTGAAGAAGACAAAAATTATTGGAACGCATTTGGTCTACTTTCTGTACCCACAGACAAAATTACACAAGACGATAGAATACTAGCAGACCACGTTCGTTCTTATTTTAATAGTAAGTTAGTATTGGCTAGAATACGAGGTGAATCTCTATCTAAGTACAGAACTGATCTATCTAAATTTTTAAATACAGCTTATTCTATCGCTGACGGATACATGTATCCTATTAACTTTGCCGGATTGATATACAAGCTTCCTTACTTTCATGAATATGATCAGGGTTTGTATGAAGTATTTGGCGGCGACTATTACAATCTTCGTGGACCTGGTAATCGATTAAGTGGCAACAAAACTCTGACATTTATCAAGCGATTGGATCCTCATCGTAGACTGCTTGCGGTTGAAGATTTTTGGTTTTCGGACGAACACGGTAACCGAATATTGCTAACGATTGACAAGAAGAATCCACTCACTCCATTGTTCGAAACTGTTCTTAATCATAAGGTCAAGATTGAGGCAAATTATGATCCTCGTCATAAGGACACCCTCAATTTTTATCAAGCTAACTCTTGGAAATTCGTTTCGGTCGATTAATTTTGGTTGACACCGCATAACTCTGTTGCTATGATTTAAAGATAGCAAAGGAGCTACGACATGGGCTACAAGAATCTTCCTGAACGTGATGCTAAATGGCAACCGCGTAAGGGCCTTGAAGGTCCGTTCGTGTATCCTAATGGTCGGGTGATCTACTACGATCCTAAGGAAGGTGCTTATTGGGATCCGACGACTGATTTTTATCTGTCATATGAGGAATCGTCCTCGCTACAAAATTCTGTCTTTGACATTATTCGTGGAAAATAAAATGACGTTCGAAGAATGGTGGCAACAGGTACACCTGCCGAGTTATGCGTATTCAAACATTACCGATGAAGAATTAGATGCTGCGCAATCGGCAGCACGATCTGCATGGGAAGCCGCATATGATTTTGGTTATGATCAAGGCCGAATAAATAATTGAGCACGATCAATGGTGCATGAAAGGGTTGATTTAAAGTGAATTACGAATTCCCTGTAATTAAGAATATCTCAGAGGTGCTTCCTGCGATTAAGGATGCTCCTGAGTTCGTTGTGGCTGAGCGTGACGGCTATACCGTCATCAACTACAACGTAATGATGTCAGATACCTTTCCCACCATTAACGTCGCTGGCGGTTCTGCTAAGATGCGTGCAGAACGCTCTTTGCACAATATGCTGCGGCGTGAGTGTCGCGGTATCATCTTCTGTTCGAAGACCGGAGACCTTCTGCGGCGTCCCCTGCATAAATTTTTCAATGTCAACGAAAGAGAAGAAACCCAAGACCATGTTTTGGATCTGTCTCGTCCGCACGTTATTCTTGAAAAGCTTGACGGCTCTATGCTAGTTCCTTTCATGCTCAACGACGAAGTTCGTTGGGGTACTAAGATGGGTCTGACTGACGTTGCTGCTCCTGTTGAGGAATTCGTTAAAAATAATCCTAAGTACGAGGAATTCGCTCGCGTTTATCTAACTCAATCTTTCATCACCCCTATCTTTGAATGGTGTTCGCGTAAGCAACGCATCGTCATCGATTACGGGAGCAAAGATCACTTAGTCCTTATCGCTCTCCGTTTTAATGACACAGGTGAGTATGTTAAGTATGATAAAATGACCTTTATTGCTAAGAACTGGAATCTCCCAGTCGTAAAGGCTTTCGAGCCTGCTACGGATATGAATGAATTTATGGCTTATGTTGCTGGTCTGAAAGATATGGAAGGCTTTGTGATTCGTTTCGATGACGGTCACATGGTTAAGGCTAAGTGTGACTGGTACGTTCAAATTCATAAGGCTAAGGAAGCCATTCTGCAAGATCGTAATATCGTGGAAATGATCCTGAGCAACACCCTCGATGATGTTAAGGCTCATCTTCTTACTGAAGATCGAGTTCGCCTGGAAGAATTTGAGGATAAGGTTGTCACTCGCATCAAGTATCTGGCTCGTGAACTGCATGACAATGTGGCTCATATTCGTGCCCGAAACGTTGATCGTAAGAACTTTGCGCTGAACGAATCTCAAAATTTTGATTCGCTCATGAAAGCAGCGATCTTCTCGCTGTTTGACTGTTGTACTATTGAGTCTGCCCAGGAACATATTACTAAAACTGTGGCTATCAAACTGTCGAGCAACAAGAGCTATGACCTGATTAAGGACGTTTGGTTTAAAGGAATTAAACATAATGACTAAGCAATATCGACTAAGAGAAATATTCAATTACAATACCACTGGACCTACATACTTTGTTGTAGAAGAAAAGAAGCTTTTTGTCTGGAAGAATGTATATGGTGACGCTTGTTCTTTATCTGTATTGTGGCCGCGATTCCTTTCCGTATGATGAAGCCAAACAAAGGCTAGAAAATTGTATCGAACAAGCAGCACTAGACGAAGAAGCCAGTAACCGGTATAAGGCATTTAAGCCTCGTATTCTGACTCCGCCTCTACCGGACAAGGAACCGGAATAATTTTGGTTGATACCTTGCGTCATTCAGTGCATAATGCACTTTGTAATGAAGGATAAATACATGCCTAAGTGTAACATTCTCGTCGGTCTTCCCGCTAGTGGCAAGAGCACCTTTTTGGAAAAGGTGCAGGCTCGTAATGTCGCGTCTTCGGACAATATCATCGACCAAATTGCTAAGGAACGAGGTTCCACGTACAACGAGGTCTTTGCTGACGCTATGAGCATCGCTGATGCCCAGTTTTGGAAGCAAATCAAAGCGTACTGCGAAGCCGGTGAGGACTTTGATGTTGATCGTACTAACATGTCGGTCAAGAGCCGTAAGCGCATCATTGACATTCTCAAGCCCTATGGCTACACTATCGACGCTATCGTGTTTGAGAAGCCCGACGACGCTGAATGGAATCGCCGCCTGAATTCTCGTATCGGTAAGACTATTCCGAAACACGTTCTGACTCTTATGGAACAGAATTTTGTCATGCCCACTGAGGCCGAAGGATTTTCTGAGATTCGAGTGTACGCTGCGAGTTGACAGCAGCAAAATGTTCTGTTATATTGAAATATAAAACAATCGACAAAGGATAACGCATGTCTCGAATTTTGATCAAGAGAGGTGAATACCGTAACCAGCCGGTCGTCAACACTCATTTCACTTTGGTGAAGGGTTTTCAAATCGGAAAAAAGGGCAGCTACGTCACCGTAAAGAATGACGGGCACTTCTCTGTTGCTATCGACACCATCAAAATTAAGGTAAATTATATCTCTGACATTGAGTTTGTTGATGGTGAACCAGTAGAAGCCGCTCCGGCGGAAATCGAGACCGACGAACAGGCGATGGATCGCATTGCTGCTCGATTTAAGATCCTTGACGAAATGTCTGCTGCGTGTATTAACGGTGACATTCGTGCGATGATCGTGTCTGGTCCACCTGGCGTAGGCAAGTCACACGGTGTTGAAATGCAACTTGAGCGGGCTTCTATGTTCGACAAGATCGCTGGAAATCGCATTAAGCATACTGTGGTTAAGGGTGCTATGACTGCGCTGGGTCTTTACGCCCAGCTATACAAGTACAGTGACAAGAAAAATGTGCTAGTATTTGATGACTGCGACAGCGTGTTCGGTGATGAATTGTCACTGAACATTCTGAAGGCGGCGCTGGATTCTGGACGTCATCGAAAGATTTGTTGGAATTCGGATTCTCGTCTGCTTCGTGATGAAGGCATTCCGAATTCCTTTAACTTCAACGGGTCTGCTATCTTTATCACTAACCTTAAGTTTGACAGCGTGAAGTCTAAGCGTATGCAAGATCACCTTGAAGCGCTGGAATCTCGTTGTCACTTCTTGGATCTGACTATCGATTCTCAGCGTGACAAAATGTTGCGCATTCGGCAAGTGGATCGTGATGTTGAAAATGGTCTGTTTGGTAGCTACAACTTTGCTGATGATCAAGGCGCCGAGATTTTCAAGTTTATGGAAGATAACGAGTTGAAGCTAAGAGAACTGTCCATTCGAATGGCGCTCAAAATCGCTGATCTAGTTAAGATTTCTCCCAACAACTGGAAATCTCTTGCGCTGAGCACTTGTACTAAGCGTAATTAACAAAAACTGAATTTTAGTGAATTAAAATCCCTTTGCCTTACATTATTTATGCATGACAAAGGGATTTTTTAAATGGCTATACCTCCTCCGCCATACAGCGGTATTAATGGCTTATATGTACAGATTGATAAGCACGTTGATGACACTAAAGCAAACTACGACGGAAATGCGCGTCCAGGCCAACTAGTAGTCGATACTAGTGATTATTCTTTGTACATAGGTAATTCAAACGGTGTTCTAAATTTAGTAACCGGCGGCGGAGGTGGCGGATCCTTCGGTAACCTAACGGCCAGCAATGTCACTATTAATACGATAACTTCAGGTAACCCGACAATTGTACGCAACGGGAATGTTCCAGCTATACTATGATCCGACTACTGGCGAAATTGTCTATTATCAAACATAATAGGTAACCTTAACTATTGCTTTTTATCGCAAGTATGTCATAATGCTAAGATGAACTATAAAGAACACCTCCTGCATTTTTTCCTTCAAGGTAAAATAAGCTTAAGTCAATACGACTATAAGTTCATGTCGAATCTTCAACAGATGATTCACGCGAACCATAGGATTACGACTAATCAGGTTGAACTGTTCGATAAACTGGTCAGTAAATATCGTAAACAGTTGATTAAGACCGAATTTAATGTAGATACACTGAAGTCGTTGCCATGGAAAACTTCAGTTGTACAAAGCACCGAAGAGTATACCAGCGCCAAAGTCAGTTTGGTAGGCAATGAATTAACTATTAAGCTACCCTTCAACAAAACGTTCATTTCAGAATTCAGAGATATAAAGTACAACACATTCGAATGGAACAAAGATCGAAAAGTGTACACTGCACCATTCAGCACGACTGCATTGCATGTTGCTGCTACTAAGTTACAGAAATATTTTTCTGTAGTTAGGTTTTGTGATACCTTACAAGCCATACTAGATCAACTTAAGCAGTATGAGGCCGCCACAGTTTGGGACCCGACTTTGGTAAAAGTGGGGAATTCATATTTTATTGCAGCGTGCAATCCGATCATAGCTGATGTACTCTCTGATGTGGAATTAAATACTGAACCTAAAACTCTGTATACGCTATCTAATGCGGGTGTTAAGGTTGATCCTGCCTTGCTTACAGAACCAAAATTGAAGTTTGCACATGAATATTCTACGCAAGTGGACTTATGTGATCTTACGTCGCTCATATCTTGGTTACAAGAGTTAGATTGTAAAAATGTAATTTTGGGTAGAGGAATCACATTAAATAAGCAGGTATATAATGAGTTGACACTCAAGTTAAATGAGGCAAACATCTACTATAGGTCCTTGCAAGGTGCAACCTTAACCAAAGCAGACGTGCTAATTCAACCAACCTCAACATTAACGATAGATCGCGGCTTTAGAGATTTAGGTAAAATAGTAACCCTATCAAATTCAAATCCAGTAGTAGTTAAATAACGAAATCTCATTATCAACAGGCTATGGAGAAGGAAAGACCCAAGGAATAAACATTGAAAACAGCAACAATAGAAATTAAGGACGAAGTAAACGTTAAAATTTTAGGACTTGAGTTAGATGTAAGGCGCGCTCTCATGAAAAAATTTGAGTACGAGAAGCCCGGTGCCAGATATCAACCAGCAGTTCGATTGGGTAGATGGAATGGTAAGATCAGCTATTTTTCTTTAGCAGGGAGTACCTATCTAAATCTACTGGATGAAATCATTCCGATACTAATCGATTACGGCTATGACATAGTACTAGACGACAAGAGAAAAAATCACTTAGACCTAAAGTTTGACCTGATAAACGAGAATACTTTTGCTAACATATGCTGGCCCGCCGGACATGAACGTGAAGGTCAACCTATAATTCTGCGTGATTATCAAGTGGAAATCGTCAATAACTTTTTAGCCAATCCACAGTCACTTCAAGAAATAGCAACAGGCGCTGGCAAGACATTAATGACAGCCGCATTGTCTAAAAGTATTGAGCCATATGGTCGATCTATCGTAGTTGTTCCCAACAAGTCGTTGGTAGTACAAACCGAAGCAGATTACAAAAATCTTCAACTTGAGGTAGGCGTGTACTTTGGTGATCGAAAGGATTACGGTAAAACACATACCATCTGTACATGGCAATCACTGAACAATTTGCTCAAGGTTAAAGCTGAACAAGATCCTAACAAGGATCCTGATATGGAAGACTTTTTCTTTGATGATGTTGTTTGTGTCATGGTTGATGAATGTTTTCACGGAGAATCAGTGGTGCTAACCCCGGTTGGATATGTACCCATCAAGGACATTAAAGCCGGAGATAAAGTAATCAATTATTGTGAACAGTCCGGAACCTTCAAGGAAGATACAGTGGTAAAACAACAGCACAATCTTACTGTGTCGTCCACTGAAAAAATGTATGAGATGGAATTTGATAACGGACGTGTAATTAGGGTTACTGGAAATCATCAATTTCTAACAAATCTAGGCTGGTGCCGGGCTGACGAACTTACTGAAAATCACGAAATAGTAAATAAAACATAAATACATATGGCTAAGGCAGGAGTATTCATGAAAATTACATATGAACAATGGAAAGATCGGTTAAACAAGCGACTAGCAGAACATAACCAACAGGTAAGGGTCGTTACTTTTGGAAAATCAACACTAGAATTATCAACCGGCGAGATATTAATACAGCCCGAGTTTAATAATTTTAAAAAGAGGGTAATGAATTCCAAGACTGATCTTTGGGTGAAGAATATGGATTTGCTTCTATCCGGATTAATATCTGATCGGGAAGTCAAGGCTAAGCTTGCTGCAATTGGTGGCGAAGCCGTTCATAAATTACATCCTGAACTTAGTAGTCGCAATTTAAATACAGGTGTGCCGTGGAATAAAGGGAAAACAGGACTACAAACTTCTTGGGCGAAGGGTTTGACTAAACAAACCGACAGTCGGGTTGCTGCTAGAGTAAATAGCGGGGAAGCAAACGGTATGTATGGTGTAAAAATGTCTGACCAGGATAAAAAATTCCGATCGGATATAATGAAGGATAAAATTTTATATGGAGACTTTACCCCAAATTCCAACAATAGAAACACGCACTGGGAAGCAACGTTTAACAGAAAGAAATATAGATCGAGTTGGGAAGCGTTGTTTCAGTATATGTATCAGGATGCAGCGTATGAAACATTGAGATTAGAATACATTATCAACGGTAATCGAAAAATATACATAGTTGATTTTGTTGATTATAAAACCAAACAGGTAGTAGAAGTGAAGCCGACGGAGTTATGCCGAGGTAAGATATTTGACGCAAAAATGGTTGCCCTTAAAGAGTGGGCAGATCAAAATGGGTTTAGTGTCATTGTCGCAACACGGGAATGGCTATTGAATAATAGCTGCCCTTCCGACCTCTCTGGATTTGATGAAAAAACCGCAACAAAGATAAGGAAGTTATATGAAGCTAATAAGAAAAACCGAAATTGATAAACCTGACGAAGTGTTCAATCTCCACATTGAAAATGATCATAATTACATAGTTGACGGTGCAGTAGTATCCAACTGTCACATGGCAAAAGCTGATGTTCTCAAGCAAATGCTTACTGGGGTATTCGCTGATGTTCCTATTCGCTGGGGATTAACCGGTACCATACCTAAAGCCGAAATGGATCGCGCTTCGATTCTAGTATCTCTTGGGCCAGTCATCGGGAAGTTAGCAGCAAGTGAGCTACAAGATCGAGGTGTTCTTGCAAGTTGTCACGTTAACATAGTGCAGCTTAAAGATACTTCGGAGTTTACAAACTATCAAAGCGAGTTAAAGTTTCTACTAGAGGACGGCCATCGTTTAGACAAAATCGCTGATCTTGTACGAGCCGTCAATAAAACAGGCAACACATTGGTTTTGGTTGATAGAGTAAATGCAGGTAAAGAACTAGTCAGCAGACTACAAAATTCAGTGTTTGTTAATGGTGGAACAAAACTAACAGAACGCAAAGAAGAATACGATGAGGTTGCGATCAGTGATGATAAGATAATTGTAGCTACATATGGTGTTGCGGCTGTGGGCATCAACATTCCTCGAATCTTTAATTTGGTTCTCATCGAACCAGGCAAATCATTTGTACGAGTTATACAGAGCATTGGTCGTGGCATAAGAAAAGCAGAAGACAAAGACCACGTGCAGATTTGGGACGTTACTAGTACGTGTAAGTTTGCAAAGAGGCATTTAACCCAGCGTAAGGCTTTTTATAAAGAGGCTAAATATCCCTTTACTATAGAGAAACTGGATTACTAAAATGTTGACTTTTACACACATTGTTGCTAGAATAACACTATGAGAATTTTATCACTGGACACCAACGAGGCATATAATCTAGAACATCTACCGGAAGAAATTGATGATTTGCGATTTGCAATATTAGACAACTCTACTCCCACAAACGTAGACTATCATTTTATTCCTCTTATTTTTCTAGAATCATTTAATTCACCGGCACTGGTTTTAAAAATTGGTGAGAGAACAATCAAGATGCCGGTCGACTGGCAAGTCTTGATAGGTGAACAAGAACACGGTGACCTAGAGACTCTACCCTTATCAAGCTTGAATGATCGTGGATTTCATGCATTTCAATTTAATCCGTTGACTTCTCATTCCCCGACATTTTTACCAATTGAAATTGTTGATATCTATACAGACGTGACATGGTATGCACCGAGATTACGTAATGGACAATTTTTAGCAGTACCAATCGATGATGGACCTAAACCAAGGTGTGTTTACTTTGTCAAGGAAATCAGCAGGAACTGTGAGACTGTAGACTATAGCCAAGCATTTTAAGGAGAGAAAATGATTAAGACAGACGAACTTGAAAAGTTTCAGGACAACAACAAGGATTTCGATATCGTAGGTGTTATTAGAACACTTTATCCGAAGATAGAAATAAAGGTCTTGCTAGACTTAACTGCAAAGGATGATACGTATGAAGTGGTTTGATCGATGGTTTGCTAAAATGTGTCGCCGGGTCTGGGACGAGCCACAAGATGAATTTATATCTTCTCCCAAAGCACGGTTAGTTTCTAACAGTAGACGTACTCCGGGACGTACTCCGGAAGGAAATTGCATCAATTTCACTGTCTTTAAGGCTGACGGAGGATTCATTGTACAATACATGTCAGACGCATCATACGCTAATGTCACGTCTGCAAATCATATGCCCAAACTAACTATAGTCCCGCATGGAACAGATTTGGGTCAGACTGTTGCACATATCATAACTCTGGAAGCGCTAAAGAACTAATGGCAAAGGAGCAGGTTCCCGTAGACGAAACGTTGCCCGATCAGGACCTAGTTCTATTTGACGTTTTGGCTGCTATAGACAGAAAAGACTATGGGTACTATGATAGATTAACAGCCGCACAACAAAAGAAAATTGTTCCATTTGTTTTAATGCATTGGGTCAGTGCAGTAAAAGCTAACAGAGATATCCAGCGCTATTACGTTCAAAGTACCGACTATCATGCCAATAAACATTTCTTTAACGAGAATGTACAAGAGCATCCTAAATTGCTTTGGATGATGCTGTGTGCATCTAGTCCGGGTATAGGCAAACAATTCCATCAGTGGGTACCCCAAATCAAAGAACGTGTAGTTAAATTACGCGAAAACGCAAAGCCTAAAGAAATTAAGGAATATTTCAAGAAGATTTATCCTAAATCAAGTGATGCAGACGTTGCCCTAATCACTGAGGTTTACATTGAAAATCACAAGAAAAAGATGTATCTTGCTGATAAGTTCCCTACATTAAAGTACGACGAGATTGAGTTGTTAAGTGACCTTATTACAGACGACGACATTGAACACTACGAAAAAGCCTGGGGAAACTAAACCAGAATTTAGTTGTGAGTTTTGCAATCGTGGGTTTCAGAAAGAAACGACCATGATGAATCACCTATGCGAAAATAAACGCAGATGGCAAGATAAGGACTTAGCTGGAAACAGAATTGGCTTTCATTCTTGGTTACGCTTCTACAAAAAGAACACGGCTTCCAAAAAGACAAAAACATATTTGGACTTTACAAAAAGTGCATATTACCTTGCTTTCGTTAAGTTCGGTCACTATTGCGTGAACGTTAACGTACTTAATGTCAACGCTTATGCGGATTGGTTGCTAAAGAACGATGTTAAGATTGACAGTTGGTGCAGCGATACGAATTATACTAAATTCATCATTGATTATCTAAAAACCGAAGACCCCCTAGACGCGATTGCTCGCAGCATAGAAACCTGTATTGCTAAGGCCAACGAAGAAGGTATTCAAAGCAAAGACTATCTTCGCTACGGCAATCGTAACAAGCTATGTCACATTATAACTACGGGTAAAATCAGTCCATGGATGTTATATCAATGCCCTAGTGGCATCGATTTACTAGAAAGTTTTGACGAACTACAACAGAAGATGGTTCTAGATTACATTAATCCAGAACAATGGGCAATTAAATTTAGACGAAGCGCTGATAGAGTACCTCAAGTAAAATCTCTGTTAACTTCGGCCGGATTTTAATGATGTACTATCAACAGGATATAAATCCGTTCAGTGAACCACCAAGTTTTGCGTATATATACGGTAAGACATATTACATAGTATATACATTTAATATTGCAGAATGTAAAGAATGGTGTACGCGAATGTTTGGAGAATCAGGTAATGATCAAACCATTTCAGCTAGATGGTATGATCCAGAATTAGTAAGTGGCACTGGTGCTCGGTACAAGATACCCAATGCGTTCTACCTAAGAGATGAAAAAGACCTGTTATGGTTTAACATGAGATGGTCATGACGGAGATAACTGTTGTAAAGTTAAATACCGAAAATACCGATAATCTGCGAGAAGTAGAAAATTGGGCAATTAGCAATTGTCCTACATTTTTAGGATTGGAACTGGATTGCGGGTTATATGGTTTTACCTACACTGAGTTTTATTTTGAAACCGACAAAGATGCGGTTATGTTTTCATTGAGGTGGTTATGAACACTGCTGATCTTGAGCGCCGCCTATTTGATATGTACGCCTTTGCTGAATATACTCCTGCTTTGATAGAACAAATAAAAGATGAGATAATGCAAATTTATCCGGAACTAGATGATGTTATCATAACAGTTGACTCAGATTACAATATGAGTGTCCGACTGGTAATACACGATGAAGCTATTTTAGCTTGGTTTATGCTTAAGTATCAATGATTTATAGAGAACATTATAATCAGCAGGTTAGAGTAGTAGATTATGATTCATCTATTAAAGAACAAATGAATTGGCAAGAAACCAAACCGGGTTGGTATGAGGCAGTAGTCATACATAACGGAACAACCTATCAAGCACAGCATCGAAAGCACGACGAAGTAGTACAATGGTTATATGATAACATAGACATGTGCGAGCGGCATTGCAGATGGGCTGTGGATCCTAGTAACAATCCTAATGCTACTAGAGTTAAGTTTAGATATGAGAAAGATTATATGTGGTTTAAGTTGCGATGGTAGAACAACGAAAAATACGGAAAAAGATATGGTTATACGGTGAATGGCATGATATGACATTCATTCTGTTGCCACAAACTAAGGAATTAGAAGACTGGTGCAACCAGTATTATCGAACCAAACGAGAATACTTAGGTGCATGGTTTAAAACACATTCACATATTGTCATGGACGAGAAAACTTATGTCCATTGGAAGCTATGTGAATAGTTATCCGAATTACTTGAATCACACCATAATGTAAAGTATGTTTAAATTTGAAAGGTACTAACTATGGCACATATTATGCTTGACATGGAGACGCTGGACACAGCGCCAACCACTGTCATTCTAACTATCGGACTCGTTAAGTTTGATCCGCGCGGGTCAGGCGTAATCGAGAAACTAGAACTTCGTCCAACCATTGACGAACAAACAGATACTTTTGGTCGAAGCATCAGTGACGACACCCTTCGTTGGTGGAGTACTCAGAGCGCAGAAGCGATCAACGAATCTATGGGAGACCAGGACAGAATCTCTTACAAAGAATGTATGGAAAAGCTGTACAAGTTTTGTTGGAATCAACAGGCTATCTGGTCCAACGGCGCAGGGTTCGATGTGGTGGTAGCAGAGAATGCATTCCGTGAATTAGACATGCGTATTCCCTGGCCCTTTTGGACTATTCGTGACTGTCGTACAATCTACGATCTTGCAGGTGTGTCGTTGAAAGATGACGGGCACGTCACTACTCACAAAGCAGTAGAAGATGCCGAACGCCAGGCTATCGTGGTTCAACGTGCTTACCAAAAGTTAATTAAGGCTGGCTTTACTCATATCAAATGAGAATAGATTCAGACATTGACATTGATTTGGGAAATCGTGACGCAGTGTTGTCACTGATTAAGCATGTCCATGCTGCAATGCGAAAAGTCAATCCTATCAGAAAGCACCCGTCTGGTATATATCCCACAGATATTCCTTATGATCCCGTGTATGACATGGCTGCAATCGATTATGCAGAAGCAGAAGCCCGTGGCTATTTTAAGATTGATTTACTGAATGTTTACGTATATAATATGGTCAAAGATGAAGAACATCTAATTAGGTTAATGCAAGAACCGGATTGGTCAATGCTCAATGATAAAAATATCGTTGAGCAACTGATTCACTTGAATAGCCAATTTGAAGCAGTTAGACGAATGCCGGAGCCTATAAACTCTATTCCTAGGCTGGCCATGTTTCTTGCAGCAATTAGACCTGCGAAGCGACACTTGCTTAATAAGACCTGGAAAGAAATAAACGAGACTGTTTGGGAAAAGGATCAGACTGGTTATGCTTATAAACGTAGCCACGCGATTAGTTACAGTCACTTAGTGGTGGTACACATGAATTTACTAAAAGAAAACAGTGAGAAAGTTTAAATAAATACTACATACAATGGAGTATTTATATGGGAAGACCAAAAGGTTCAAAGAACAAGATTCAATCAGGTATTGCTTATCCTCGAAAATGCAATCATTGCGATTATGTATCTAATAATCCACAGATGTGGCATTATCACGACAAGACACACCAAATGATACCTGATGGAACTAGGTGTCAGTTTGGCTGTGGGAATACCGCAAGATTTAGGAATACCAAAGGAACTTATTCCTGCTCTAAAATATCACAACACTGTCCGGGTTATTTAGAGAAACATTCCGAAAGAATTAAAGAACACTGGCAAAGACCGGAAGCAGTAGCTAGAAAAGAAGAAACTGCAAGGTCATTACTCTAAGTTATGCTGTTAAATGGTTGATGTAATATATTCTTTAAAACAGGAAAAAGTAAAACATGACATATTCTCTTTATAGGGTTTCTGATGGTATGGGGGACTCCGGTCCTATGTCAATGGCTCTTTGGCCATCCGACAACACAGAGGCTGAGAACTATCACATTTCGGGTGTAGAGTACGAGCATAGTGCTCGTCCTAGAGTGGGTGTAGCCATGAGAGTAGGATCTCTATACGCTCGCTCATGCGGCGCTCAAGACTGGTGGCAGACGACTCTGATCACCAAAATTACTGATGAATGGAAAGATACTGCGGCTGATGGCGACGAAGTCGAATGCGTTCGATTTAATACCGGTAACTCAACATATATCTGGAAGAAGTTTTAACTTATAATAATCTTAGATAAATTATTAGTATATTCCTCAATACAGTCGGAGACAAAAAATGTTTAAGCGAATTATGTTGGGAACTGCTGTTCTCTGTACCGTAGGTCTTACTATGGCATTTAGCCAACCTAAGACCAGTAATATCATACATAATACCTATCACCCACAAGTCGAACGTGAGATCGAGAGTATGCAGCTTGTCTATAGCGGTGTATCTACCAAGGAAGATAAAGCTATGATCCGCACTCTGGCATGGAACCTAGTTCGAGATGATGATATCTCGTCTCTTCCTCCTAACCTACAGAATTTCTATAAGACACTAGAAAAGGACGCAGTAAAGCAATGAGTTATTCAATTGAACTAACGTATGAAATGGTTGACACGATTGTCTTAAAAGAACTTAAGTTGTGTCGGCAGAATTTTGTTGATGATTTGGCTAGGGGTGATACTCGTGTCTTCTCTATTGATCCCGAAGAAGATGCTGTAGAAATTCAAAAGAGGGTCGATGCTCTTGATCTTATCATTTCTTTGTATAGTGTACCCGAATGAGCCTAAATGATGACACCTAAGCAAGTGCTTTCTAGGAACAAAATTTTAGAAGTTGACGTTCAAGTTTCCATAATGGAACAAAATGCGGAATCACATTCGAGAAATGTGTGAAAAGCATTTCAACGAACCAGTACTGGTAGACACTGAGGTTGTGCGGTTGATTGGATACGCCGAAGACAAACACGATGCCTATCTGATCATGAAAAAGGCAGACG